>ERZ1066126.26-NODE-26-length-140942-cov-35.155231_pt1 | contig 140942 bp, 137 predicted proteins | sample MGYA00382773_ERZ1066126 | MGnify/ENA primary metagenome ERZ1066126 (study PRJEB33369, sample SAMEA5778356) | biofilm metagenome | biome: Industrial cooling water; feature: Water cooling tower basin; material: Biofilm | place: United Arab Emirates | collected... | reverse complement strand
CCCTCTCCCGCCCAGGCGGGAGAGGGAGTTGGATTGGCTCGGCTTCGAGCGATCCGCCAGGTGCAGGACTTCAGGCGCATGATGGGCGTCGAGACTTTCGTCTGGAACCTTTGTGTGCTGCTCACGCCTCGCTATCCCGAACAATCATCGTGCCGGCACCTTCGTTGGTGAAGCACTCGACCAGCAGCGCGTCGGGCTGCACGCCCGAGACCAGATGCACGGACTTGACGCCAGCGTTCAACGCGCCACGGATGGCAGCGGCTTTGGGCAACATGCCGCCGCCCAACTCGCCGCGCGCTTCCATCTCGTCCAGTTTCGACAGCGCCGCGAAGGTGATGAGCGAGGAGGGGTTGTTCATGTCCTTGAGCAAGCCCGGCACCTTGAGCACAAAGAATAACTTCTCGGCGCCCAGCACCATGGCGATTTGCGAGGCGATGGTGTCGGCGTTCGTGTTGTAAACGTTGCCATCGGGCGAGCCCGAGAGCGGCGCGATGACCGGCACGTAGTCGTTGCTCAACAGGTGATTGAGCAGCGTCGGATCAACTTGCTCGACATCGCCGACAAAACCGAAGTCGAACAACTGCGGCTTGCCGTTGTCCTCGCCAAGATAGATCGGCGCGCGCTTCTTGGCTTTGATCATCCCCGCATCGACGCCGCTCAGGCCCACGCCCGGCACACCGACACGATTCATCTCGGCCAACAGATCGGTATTCGCGACGCCGCGGAACACCATCTTCGCCGCGTCCAACACCGGCGCGGTGGTCACGCGGCGCCCGCCTTGTTTCTCGATCGGCAGATCCAATTTCTGGCACAGCGCATCGAGCTGCGCGCCGCCGCCGTGGACCACAACGACGCGAATCGACAGCGTCCACAACACGCCGATTTGCTCGACAACGCGGCGCCGCGATTCCGGGTCGTCCAACACCTCGCCGCCAAGCTTGACGACGAAGGTTTTGCCGCGGAATTGGCGGAGGTATTTCGATAGGCCTTTGAGGGCATCGTAGGGGTTGGCAGCGAAAGGCATTTGAGAGTTCCTGGTTCTTGGTTCTTCAATCTTGGATCGGGGGTTGCGTCCGGTCGCGGCTCTTTCCAACAATCAAGAACCCACAACCAGGAACCAACTCAGGCGCGCTCAAACAACCACGCCAGGGCGGCCATCTGCACCCACATGCGATTTTCGGCTTCGTCGATGACACGCGCGCGTTCGGAGTCGAGTACGTCGCTGCCGACTTCGACGTCGCGACGTACCGGCAGACAGTGCAGAAAAATGGCGTCGTCGGCGCACGTTTCGAAGTGCTTGACGGTGGGCATCCAGCCACGCAACGCAGGCGAGGCGACAATGCCCTCCTCGCTCTGGCGCGGCTCCGGTCCCCAGGCTTTGGCGTAGACCACATGTGCGCCATTGAGCGCCTCGCGCTGATCGTGCGTGTAGCGAATCTTGGCGCCGCTCTGTGCCGCATATTGTGCGGCTTCTTCGCGCACCGCCGCGCCCAGTTCGAAACCGGGCGGATGCGCCACGGTGATCGAGCAACCGGCGGCGGCGGCGTGCAGCAGCACCGAATTTGGCACCGCTTTGGGTAATGGTTTGACGTGCGGCGCCCAGCTCAGGACGACGTTTACCCCTTGCGTCTGCCCGAAGCTTTCGCGAACCGTGAGCATGTCGGCCAGACCCTGGCACGGATGTTCGCGCGCCGACTCCAGGCTGATGAGCGGCACGCGCGCATGTTCGCGAAACGAGTTGATCACGCGATCGCGATCGTCGTCGGCCTGGCCCATGCCGCGCGAAAAGGCGCGCACGCCGAGCACATCGACATAGCGCGATAGCACCGCTGCCGCCTCGCGTACATGCTCAGCTTTGTCGGCATTCATCGGCGCGCCGTCTTCGGTTTCCAGCTTCCACACGCCGCTGCCCTCTTCCAAGGCCACCGACTGGCCGCCGAGCTTGAGCATCGCCACCTCAAAACTGGTGCGGGTACGCAAGGAGGGATTGAAAAACAACATGCCGAGCACTTTGTTCTTCAAGATCGGACCGGGCTCAGCGCGCTTGTAGTCGGCGGCGAGTTTCAACAACTTCTGCTGTCCAGAAACGCCGAGGTCTTTGAGGTGCGTGTAATGACGCATGAATCAAGCTCCAAGTTCGTTGATTGCGCTCGTCAATGCGGCAACCGCATCGTCGCTGATCGTCAATGGCGGCATCAATCGCAGCACGTGCGGATCGCCGGAGGCGCCGACGAGCATGCGTCGATCGTAAAGGTGCTTCTTTAAACTCGCCCCCGGCTCATGCGTACGCAGGCCGAGCAGCATGCCCTCGCCCAGCACCGAGGCGACCGCCGCCCCCGGCAATTGCGCCTTGAGCAGCGCGCCGGTGCGCGCGGCACGCTCAATAAGATCCTCGTCGGCGATCACCTCAAGCGTGGCGATCAGCGCCGCCATCGCCAGCGGTCCGCCGCCGAACGTGCTGCCCAGGTCGCCCTGGCGAATTGTGCTTGCGGCGGATGCTGAGAACAGCGTGGCGCCTATCGGCATGCCGGAGGCTAAGCCTTTTGCGAGCGTCATGGCCTCGGGTTTGATGCCCATCAGCAGCGAGGCGCTGCTGGCGCCGACCCGACCCAATCCAGTCTGGATCTCATCGATGATCAGCCACGTGCCGGCCGCAGCAGTGCGCGCGCGCAGCGTTTGCCACCATGCACTCGACGCGGTGCGGATACCGGACATGCTCTGAATGGGCTCGACGATGACGGCCGCGATGTCGCTGAAGTTGGTCGCGAGCAGTGCACCAATATCGTTGAACGGCAGTTGCGTCGCCGGCACCAGGAACGGCGCGAACGGCGCGACGATTTTCGGGTCATCGGTGGCGGATAGCGCCAGCAAGGTTCTACCGTGCCAGCCACCTTCGAAGCACGCGATGCGCTTTCGGCCCGTGGCTTTGAGCGCCATCTTCAGCGCGTTCTCGTTCGCCTCGGCGCCAGAGTTGCAGAAGAACACGCGCTCAACCCCGGCGCCAGCCAGATGCGCGATCAATGCGTCGGCCGCGCGCTCGCGAATCGACAACCTGGCCGCTGCGGAATAGAACAACAGCTTGTCAGCCTGGGCCTTGATCGCACCCACCACGTGCGGATGGCAATGTCCCGTCAGGGTAACGCAGTGGCCGCCGTACCAATCGGTATAAGCCACGCCATCGGCGCTGACCACGACATCGTTTCTGCCGTGATCGAGCTCGAATGGCCAAGCCGCGTAGGTATCTAGAAGTGCGCTCATGGAATTGCATAAAATGCGTCTGAAGCGCATATTATGCAAACCGCATCACGAACGCAAGGCCATGCCGCGCACCTCCAGCAAACTCGATGAAACGCTGCTCGACCTCGTTTGCAATGAACGAATCGTCGATCAGTACGAACTGCAGCTAGGGTTGGAGCGGATGGGCATGCATGTCAGCCAACCCACGCTATCGCGGCATCTTACCCGCCTGGGCATTACCAAACGCGGTGGGCGTTACGCGCCGCCCGGCGATGGGAGTCCGACGGCGGTGGCCATCATCGCCGCGCCGCCGAATCTGATTGTTATGCGAACGCGCCCAGGATTCGCCAACGCTCTCGCCGTCGTGCTCGACCATCAACCGCTGCCAGGTCAGGCCGGAACCATTGCCGGCGACGACACAGTGATGGTGGCGCTCGCCGAAGGTCACACGCTGCCGCCGATGATCGCGGCGGCGCGGATGCGGTTTATGGGCGAGCAGTAGCTGGTTGCTGGTGCTGGTTGCTGGTTGCTGGTTGTTGTTTGCAGCACTCTCAATCCATGGTCCGCATGCTGGTTCTTGAGATCCGCCAGGTGCGGACCATGGGTCCGCGTACCAAGGAGCGGCGCGATGCTCGCAACCAACAACCAACAACCGACAACCAACAACCAGCAGATCACCAACCGATCTTGAACTCCACGCCATACGTGCGCGGCATGTTGTAGTACGCGGCGGCGATGCCTAGCGCGCCGATGTCGAAGCCGCCGGTGATGTATTCCTTATCGGTCAGATTGCGGCCAAAAAGCGCGACTTCCCAATTGCCGTCGCTCGGCGCATACGAGAACCGCGAATCGACGAGCGTGTAGGCCTGCGTCTTGATCAGTTCGGAGTTGGCGACGTTCTGGTAGTGATCGTCGGTGAAATGGGCGTTGGCGCTCCAGGTGAAATCGCCCATCGTGGTGGGGATATCCCAGATGAAACCCAGGTTGTAGGTCAGATCCGGCGCTTGCTTGAGCTCATTGGGAAAGGTCGGGGTGCCGGCCGCAATGAGCACGGCAGGATTGCTTTCGTACTCGCCATCGATGGTGCCGACATTGCCGGTGAGCTGGAAGTTGTCGCTCAACATCGCCGCGAAATCGACTTCGATGCCTTGGATAATCACATCCGCCGCATTGCGCAGCACGAAGGCGCCGGTCGGGTCGATGGCGGTCAGTTGCAGATCGGTGTAGTCGTTGTAGTAGTAGTTGGCGTTCAGACGCAGACGACCACCGAGCAGCGTCGACTTGATGCCGAACTCGTAACTCAGCACGTTCTCCTCATCGACCGTGGTGATCGCATCGCTGACCACGCCTGTTGCGCTGACGGTGATTGCTCCGCGACCGTTAAAGCCACCGCTCTTGAAGCCGGTCGCGGCGCTGGCGTATGCCATTACGTCGTCGTTGAAGCGATAGTCGAGCGCGAAGCGCCAGTCGACGCTGCTCCAGCTGTCTTCGCGATTGATCGCATACGAGGTCTGTCCGTTCGCGCAGCGTATCGGTGGGCCGAGCGGCGTGAACTGACCATTGGTGCATACGGCGCTCTTGAAAAAGTCTTTGGTCTCGTCGCTGTAGCGCAGGCCACCGGTGAAACTGAAGCCGTTGCCGAAATCAAAAGTGCCTTGTCCGTACACGGCGTAAGCATCCGTGCCCTGCTCGATTTGTTCGAGCACGCCCGGTGCGAAAATGCTTTGCTGCGTAGGTTGCTCGTTGGCCTCATCGAAATAAAATCCGCCGATCACCCAACGCAGGCTTCCCGCCTCGCCAGTGAATTGCGACTCGAAGCTCTTCTGGTCCTGCGTCTGGTCCTGGAAAATGTGCAAGAGCACAGCGTTCTGGCCATCGAAATCGCCGTTCAACAAGTTGTCCATTTCGCGATAGGCGAGCACGTTTCGCCACGTGAAGTTTTCGAACTCGGTTTCCGATACCAGCGAAGCGCCGAACTGATCGAGATCGTTCTTGGTGCGCAGATTCGAGCTTAGCGTGTACGGATCGCCATCGGTGTCGCAACCGGGGTAATTGAAGGGCGCCGGTGGTGTGGTCGCTGGCGGGATCGGCGGTCGCGGCAAGGACAGCGGGCGCGATAGAACGCAGCTGGCCATACCCGGCCCGTTACGCTCGCGGACCACGTCGAAGGCGGCATCGATGGTGGTGATGTCGCTGGCCGCCAGACGCAGCGTGGCGCGTGCCGAATGCAGCTCTTGATCGTTGACATCGGCGCCAGTGGTCAGATTGGTCGAATAGCCATCGCGGTTCTTGGTCATCACCGCCACGCCGCCGCTCACGGCTTCGTTGAATCCGAAGTAGGCGCTGCCGCGCAGATCGCGACGCTCGAAGTTCCCGAACGCGCCGTCGACAGCGAAGGTGTTGCTGCCGTCGGGTTTCTTGGTGATGTATTTGATCGCCCCGCCCGTCGCATTGCGGCCGTACAGCGTGCCTTGCGGACCGCGCAGCACTTCAATGCGTTCGATGTCGTAGAGCGCAATCTGCGCGCCGGTTTGTCGCGGGATGTAGACATCGTCGATATAGACCGCAACCGCAGGGTCGGCGGTGAACAAGGACTCGTCGGCGCCCACGCCGCGCAGGAAAATCTTTGCCGCGCTGGAGGTGCCGGTGTTGTTCTCGATGATGATGTTGGGCGTGGTGTAGACCAGCTTATCGAGCCGATCGATCTGGAAATTCTCGAACTGCTCCTCGCCCACCGCCGTGATCGAGATCGGCACTTGCTGCAGCGACTCCTCGTAGCGCTGCGCCGTGACCGTGATCTCGTCCAGGCGCTGCGCTTCCTCATTCTCATCTTGCGCCCAAGCCGGCAATGCCAGGCCGGACAGAATCGCAACCCACAATGCGTGACGCGACAGCTTCATAACCCCTCCCGTTCGATGACCTCGAGCCCCGTACGAACATGTTAGCGTGGGGTGAATCTAAATGGTATGAAGATAGGTCATTAGGGCTTGTGACGGAAGGTTGGAGCGAAAGGCGTGCCCCGCAACCGCATCAAAGCGTTACCGTCCTTCCGCCCCATGGTCCCGTTATGATCGAAGCCAGATCGCCAGGGTAAGGAACCTACTATGTCGCGCGGTGAGTCGCAGTTGGCATCACGGTTATCGATGTTCGTCCTGGTATTCCTGACGCTGTATGCCGTCTTCGCCTTCGTCGCGTGGCGCACACTGGACCAAGTGCGCGTCAAGGGGCCCTACTACACCGAGATCATGCTCGGCAACGAGTTGATTGCAGACGTGTTGCCGCCACCGCAGTACATCATCGAATCGTATTTGTTGACCTTGCAATTGATCGACGAACGCGGTCCATCGGAGATCAGCCGATTGATCGAAGAAGGCAACCAGCTGCGAGTGACGTACGAAGCACGACAGGAATACTGGAAGCGCGCCCTCGACGACAGCACAATGAAAGACTTGATGACGGTGACCGCTTCGCGGGCTGCCATGGAGTTTTTCCGGATACGCGACGATGTTTACATTCCCGCGATTCGGGCGGATGACCGCGTCGCGGCGCGCGCGGCCCTAGACCAGATGCGGCAACGATATGAAGCACATCGGTACGCCATCGATGAGGTTGTGGAACTGGCCAAGACTCGTAATGCCGACTACGAAAAGCGCGCCGACGCACTGATCGGAGAGCAGATCCGAACCTTGGTGATTTTGGCGATCGGCGTGGTGCTGGTCGTCGTCGTCATGGCCTGGTTCGCGCGCCGCGCCGCGCAGAGCTTGAGCGCGCGGGTGTTGTTGGTCTCCGATGTCGCCGGGCGCGTGGCGCAAGGCGATCTCACCACCGAAGTACCGCCATCCGATGCCAGCGACGAAGCAGGACGTCTGCTCGGCGCCATCGGCGGCATGACACAAAGTTTGCGTGGACTGGTGACGCGCGTGAAGCAGGCGTCGGTCGAGTTGATGAGTACGGCCACCGAATTCGCTGCCACCAGCCGCCAGCAGGAAGCGACGGTGCAAGGCTTCGGCGCATCGACCAATGAGATCGCGGCGGCGGTTAAGCAGATCGCGGCGACCAGCCAGGAGTTGCTGGCGACGATGGAAGGCTTGAACGCCGTGTCGGGGCAAACCGCCGATCTCGCCGAAGCCGGTCAGTCTGGCCTCTCGAACCTCGACAGCACGATGGATCGCCTCGCGCAGGCAGCGAACGCGATGAGCGCCCGTCTGGCGGCGATTCGCGAAGAGGCGGCGGAAATTACCGGCGTGGTGACCACCATCTCCAAGGTCGCCGACCAGACCAATTTGCTGTCGATAAATGCCGCCATCGAGGCGGAGAAAGCCGGCGAACAAGGCCTGGGCTTCCTGGTGCTGGCGCGCGAGATTCGCCGCCTTGCCGACCAGACCGCCGTGGCGACACTGGACATCGAACAGATGGTCAAACAGATGCAAACCGCGGTGTCTGCCGGCGTCATGGAAATCGACCGCTTTGCCGAAGAAGTGCGTAGCGGCGTGGGGACCGTTGATCGCGTGGGCGGCCAGTTCGGTCAAATCATCAGCCAGGTGAAAACGCTTAGCGAACGCTTCGACACGGTCAATCACGGCATGCGCAGCCAGTCGCAAGGCGCTCGCCAGATCGGCGAAGCGATGGGTCAATTGCTGGATGGCGCGCGCCAGACCTCGGTGTCGTTGCGCGAATTCAACGCCGCCACCGAAGGCCTGCGCGATGCCGTCACGGTTCTGAAAACCGAGATCGCCAAGTTCAAGCTCGGCAGCGACTGATCGTGAAGCCATCTTCTCACGCCCGCAAGGAAGGTCCCTACGTATGCTCGCGCTGACGTTCCGCGCCGGCGACACGCCGCTGGCGATCGACACTCAGCTGGTCGTCGAAGTGTTGCCGCGCGTGACGCTACAAAAAGCCGCGCTGGCACCGGAGGCGGTCGTCGGCTTGCTGCCGTTCCGGGGCACGCTGACGCCGGTGGTCGACCTGTGCTGGCTGGTTGCCGGACGCAGCGCGCGCGGCCAATTGGGCACGCGGATCATCGTCACCCAGGTTGATAGCGGCGCGCGATATGTCGGTCTGTTGGCCGAAGATGTGAGCGAACTGGTCGATAGCCGCGAGACCATCCTGGGTTTGAACAACCTCGATCACACCTGGCTCGGCGAACATCTCGCCGATCAGTCCGAGATGCCAATGATCGTGCATCCATCGGAGCTGCTGCCCAGTGCTTTGCAGCGGCTGTTCGAGGCGAATCCGCCATGAGCCGGTCAGCGCTGATCGCACGCCTGCAGTCGCGCATTGGCCTCGACCCCCAATCGCTCGGCACCGCGGCGCTCGATCATGCGATCGACGAAGCCTGCGCCAGCTTAGGTTGCAGCGATGCCATGGCCTTGCTCATCGAGGTCGAGCGTTCGGCAGAAAGCTGGCAGCGCTTCATCGATTGCATGGTGATTCCGGAAACCTGGTTCTTCCGGGTTCCCGAGCAATTCGAGGACTTGAAGCGCTTCGCTCAATCGCGCCGACCGATGCGCGTGCTCTCGCTGCCTAGCGCCACCGGCGAAGAGGCATACTCGATCGCCATCGCGCTTCTGGAGGCGGGCCTGAGTCCGGGCGCCTTCGACGTGCTCGGCATCGATGTCGGTGCGCGCCAGGTCGCGCACGCGCGGCGCGGGCGCTATGGACCGCATTCGTTTCGCGGCAACACACCGGCGCCGGAGTGGTTCGTTCGCGATGGCGTTGAGTATCTGGTCGCGCCCGCCGTGAAACGCACGGTGCGCTTTCAGGTCGGCAATATTCTCGACGCAAATCTGTTCGCGAACGAACGCTTCGATGCGATTTTCTTTCGCAATCTGCTCATCTACCTGGACACTGCCAGCCGCAAGTTAGCCGTGCAGCAATTGATCGGTGCGCTGGAGCCAGGTGGCATCGTTTTCGCAGGCCAGGCCGAGGTACTGTCCAGCGTCGATACTCGCCTGCAGGCGGCGAATGGGTATGGCGCGTTGACTTTTGCTCTCGCCACCGCGGTCAGTGAGATACCTGCGGCGCGTCCGGCACCCCCCCGACCTTTGCCGCCCGCCAAGCCGCGCGTGCGAGTCAAGGCCGCACCGCCCGTCGCGACACCCGTGGAAGACGCGCTGCAAAAGGCGAGAAACGCCGCCGACAGCGGCGACCTGGACGCCGCGCGCAGCGCCTGCCGCGATGCGCTGGCCCGCGATCCAGAATCTGCCGACGTCTGGTTTCTGCTCGGCATGATCGAAACTGCCGCCGGCAGACTCGAACGCGCCGACGACGCGCTGTTGCGTGCGACCTATCTGAATCGCAATCACGCCGAGGCGCTTTTCCATCGCGCGGCGCTCGCCGATCGTATGGGACGCAACCACGAAGCAGCGCAATTGCGAGCGCGCCTGAAGCGCGTCGGCGCTGAGGTGGCTACATGAGTTCGACGACACCAGACTCCTGCTGGCGGCACATCGGCGTTTACGGCGGCGATCACAGCTGCCCGCAGCTCAAGATCGACATTCATTGCCGCAACTGTCTGGTCTTCAAACGCGCCGCACGGCGCTTGCTGGAACGCGAGATCGAGCCGCTGCCGCCGCTGTCGAGCGCGGTGCAACGCAAAGCCGAGGCCGAGGAGCGGAGCGTGCTGTGTTTTCGGCTCGGCCGCGAGTGGCTTGGACTGCGCTGCGATCGTATCGGCGAGGTTGCGCCTGCGCACACGCCGCGCCGAATTGCGCATCGCGCCAATGGCGCCATCGAGGGCTTGGTTGCCATTCGCGGGGAATTGCATTTATCGGTCGCCTTGATCGAGGTGTTATCGCTTGGACAACGTAGCGAAGTCGGCGGCGACAAATCGCGGTTGCTGCTGCTCACGCCCGATGCCTCCCCGCCCATTGCATTCCGCGCCTCGGAAGTGATCGGCCTGCGGCCCATTCGCGTTGCCGCCATTGAAGAAGTGCCTTCGTCTCTGCCGCCCACATTGACCCGCTGCCTGCAGGGCGTGGTGCCCTTCGACCATGGGCGCATGGCGCTGCTTGATGCGGCCGCATTGTTGCAAGCGCTCGACGAGGCGGTGTATCGATGAACCCGTTGATCGAGTTGCTGCAGGGCGAATTGCGGCGTTTGCTCGACGACTTGCGCGACTGCGTGCGTCAGGCGCGGGACCCCCTCGCTGCGCCCGGTACGCTGCCGCGCTGGAGCGCGCGTACCCATAGCCTGCAAGGCGCGCTCACGGTCCTTGGCAAACAGCGCTTGAGCGATCTTGCGAGCGCATTCCAGCAGTGCAAGGCACCGGCACAATTGCTGTCTCACGGCGTCGAGCTGGCGCTCGATCTGTTGGCCGAGTTTGCCAAGCTGCCGGAACCGCAGACGGGAACCTGGTTGGCGCAAGTCGGCCCGCGCGTGGACGCGGCGATAACCGCGATGGACGCGCCAGCGCCGGTCGGCAAACCGGCTGCAACAACCGACATCAATCCCATCCTCGGTTTGTTTCGCCAGGAAGTCGAAGATCAATGCGCGCAGTTGAACCAGATGCTGCTGCGGCTGGAGCAAGAACCCGAGCGCCTGGACCTGATCGCGCCGATCATGCGCGCGGTGCACTCCATCAAAGGGGCCGCGCGCGCGGTGCGTCTGGAGCCGGCGGTCGACATCGCGCATCGCATGGAAGACCGACTGGCGCGCGCGCAGCGACGCGATGTTGCAGTTTCTGAGCCGCTGATCGAGTTCGCGCTGGGCTCGGTGGATTTGCTGCGCGCCCTGGCGCGCGATGGCGCCATCGACGAGCACCTGCGGCGCAAAGACGAGTTGATTGCGCTGCCGGAAGACACCCTCACGCCGATCAAAGCGAGCGCGTCGTCAGCGTCCACGTACATCGCGGCAGAAGACGGCGACCCGGTGCTGCGTATCAAGGCCAGCCTGGTCGGACGGCTGATCGCGCTTGCCGGCTCGGGCGTCGTCGCCGTGCATCGCCTGCGGCCGTTCAACGAACGTCAGCAGCGATTGCGCAGCACGATCGCCAACCTGGGGCGATTGCTGGACGATCTGCACCATCGCCTCGGCGCACCGGCGCCTGGCACCGCATTGGGCAGCGAACTGGCGGAAGTCCGCCATCAGGTGGCCGACGCGCGGCACCAAACGCAAATCTGGATCGACGATTTCGCCGAATACGCCCGCCACTCGGTCGATCTGAACGAACGCATCTACCAGGCAGCATCGCTGACCCGCCTGCGCCCCTTCCGCGATCTGGTCCTTGGCTACCCGCGGATGGTGCGCGATATCGCGCGGCAGATCGGCAAGCGCATACGCCTGACGATCCACGGCGAGCATGTCGAGGTCGATCGCGACGTGATGGACAAGATCGATGCGCCGCTGACGCATCTGCTGCGCAACGCTATCGATCACGGCATCGAAGATGCGGCGACGCGCGCGGCGCGCGGCAAGCCCGAAGAAGGCGAATTGCGCATCCACGCCAGTCATCGCGCCGGCATGCTCGCCATCGACATCAGCGACGATGGCGGTGGCATCGATTTGCAGCGCGTCCGCCATCGCCTGGTCGAGATCGGTCGCATGAACGAGGAAGCAGCGGCGGCGCTGAGCGAGCAGGCCTTGAAAGAGCACTTGTTCGCGCCTGGCTTTTCCACCCGCTCGGAGGTCACCGAGGTCTCAGGGCGGGGCGTGGGTCTGGACGTGGTGCGCGAGACCGTAGAGCGGCTCGAGGGCAGCGTCCGCCTGACGACGCGCGAGGGCCTGGGCAGCACCTTCCACCTGCTAGTGCCGATCTCGCGCGCCGTCACGCGTGCACTGGCGATACGCGTGGCCGGCGAGATTTACGCGTTCCCGTCGCTGCGTATCGATCGCGTAGTGCGCGCCAAACCTGACGATGTGGCATCGCGCGATGGCTTGCAGTATCTGCCGCTCAACAAGCGCAACATCGGCCTGGTGCCGCTCGCCGAGCTGCTGGATCTGGGCGCGACGCGCGTCGATGCCGAACGCCTGGATGTTGTCGTCGTCGAGCACCAGGGCCGCGTGTGCGGCTTCGTAGTCGACGACTTCCTCGGCGAGTACGATCTGGCTACCAGACCGCTGGATTTGCGCCTGGGCCGCGTCGCCGATCTTGCCGCAGTGGCCATCTTGCCGGACGGCGCGCCAGTAGTGCTGCTCGACGTCGACGACTTGATGCGCAGCGCCTTGAATCGCGAGCGCGCCAGCCTGCGCCAGGCGAACGTCGATACCGCCGCACGGCGCCGCAAACGGGTGCTGGTGGCCGACGACTCGATTTCGGTACGCGAGCTCGAACGCCAGTTGCTCGCTGCACGCGGTTTCGATGTCGAGGTTGCTGTCGACGGTATGGATGCCTGGACGCGACTGCGCGACGAACCTTTCGATTTGCTGGTCACCGATGTCGATATGCCGCGCATGGATGGCATCGAACTGACCAAGTCGATCAAACAAGACACGCGCCTGCGCGCCCTGCCCGTGGTCATTGTCTCGTATCGCGATCGCCCTGAGGATCGCCGCCGCGGCATGGACGCTCGCGCCGATAGCTATTTGACCAAGTCCGATTTTCAGGACGAGAACTTTTTGCGCCTAGTCCACCAGCTGGTCGGCGACGCTGAGGAGGCTGCGTGAGGCAAGAGCAGTGCGGCACGCGCGAGTCTGCAATTCGCGTCGAGGCAAAAACGCGGGAGGCAATGAGCACGGAACGGGGACCGAACGTCAGGCTTCGAGTCGGATCTTGGATTGTCGCCGCCGCCGATTCAAGCCTGCCTGTGTGCGATCGGCCGCCGCCCCTTGCCGCCTGCCCCGACTCTCTCCTCGGCGAGTGCCCGCGCATCTGGTTGCCATGCAAGTCCTGTTCATGTAGCTGGAGCGATGCGTGAAGATCGCCATCGTCCACAGCGACCGGTTAACGCGCGAGGCGATCCGTCGTGCCATCGGCGGCGACCATTCGCTCGTATGGGTTGCCACAGAAGGACGCGAATTCGAAAAACTGCGCCGTCGCGATCCACCGGATCTGATATTGATCGAAGCTGCGATGGTCGATGCAAAAGCCATCGAGTCACGCAGCGCCAGCCAGAATTGGCTGGTGCTGGCCGGCGACGACAACGCCAAGGGTGTCTATGAGGCGCTCAGCGCCGGCGCGCTCGGCCACGTACCGCCGCCGCGCCTGGAACCGGATGGCCAGCTCACGGGTGCACAGCGATTGATGAGTCGCATCCATCGACTGCAATCCTTGATCGGTGAGCCAGCCGCGCCGCGCGTAGCACCGCCGCCGGCCGGCAAGAGCGCTCTGCCGATTCCAGTCATCGGCATCGGCGCCTCCACCGGCGGCCCGCAAGCGCTGGCGCGCGTTCTCGCCGGGCTTCCCGCAGGGCTCAATGCTGCGGTGATGATCGTGCAACACATCGACGCCGATTTCTCGACCGGTCTGGTGGAGTGGCTGTCGTCGCACTCGATGCTGCCGGTGCAGCTTGCGCGCCGCGGCGACCTGATCGAACCGGGTCGCGTCTATCTGGCCGCCAACCAGGGGCACATGGTGCTTTTGCCGTCGCAACAAATTGGATATCTCGCGCCTTTGAAGAACGATTTACACGTCCCCAGCGTCGACACCTTGTTTCAGTACCTCGCCGATCACCATCGACCGGCATCGGCCGCGGTGCTCACCGGCATGGGCAGCGACGGTGCGCAGGGCCTACTGAAGCTGCGCCATCGCGGCTGGCATACGATTGCCCAGGATGAGCCCAGCAGTGCCGTGTACGGCATGCCGCGCGCCGCCGCCGAATGCGGCGCGGCGGTGCAAGTACTGCCGCTCAGCGCCATCGGACAGAGCCTGGCGCGCCACGTCTCCGGAGCGATCAGCCGATGAGTGCCATACGCGTTCTCATGGTCGACGATCAGGCGATCATCCTCGCGGCGCTCAAGCAGATGCTGGCGCACGAACCGGACCTCGAGCTGCGCGGCGTTTCCGACCCGCAGGCGGCGCTGCAGGCGGCGATCGAGTTCGAGCCGGCAGTGATTCTGCAGGATCTGGTGATGGAGGGCCTTGATGGCCTGACGCTGCTCAAGCGCTATCGCGCCCACCCGCAGCTCACTGATACGCCGGTGGTTATGTTGAGCGCCGCTGAGGAACCGGAAACCAAAGTCGAGGCGTTTCGCCTCGGCGCCAACGATTATGTCGTCAAGCTGCCGAGCGCGCTGGAGTTAGCGGCGCGCATCCGCTACCACGGTCGCAGTTATCACAACATGCGCCAGCGCGAATCGGCATTCAGGGCTTTGGTCGAAAGCCGCGCGGCGCTGGAGTTGCGCCAAGCCGAAATCGAAGCGCAAAAGGCGCAATTGGAAGCGCAAGCCAGGCAACTGGAACTGGTCAATCGCGAGCTGGCCGACAGTGCCCTTTCCGACACGCTTACCGGGTTGCGCAATCGCCGCTATTTGCGAGTTTATCTGGACGCCCCGCTGGGCGAGCTATCGCCGCCGAGCGGCGTCGATGAACGCCGCCGCATCATGTTGCGCGAGCGCGCCACGTTTTTCCTCTTCGACCTGGATCACTTCAAGCAGATCAACGACAAACATGGCCACGACGCGGGCGATGCGGTGCTGGTCGAAGTGGCGGCGCGCTTGCGTCAGACGCTGCGCGAAGGCGATGCGACGATGCGCTGGGGCGGCGAGGAGTTCCTGATCGTCGCTCGCGGCCTCGACGACGAGGCCGCTGCCGTGCTCGCACAGAGAATCATGCAGGCTGTGGCGGCGGTACCGATCGTTATTCCGCGCGGCCCGACATTGCGCGTCACGGCATCCTTGGGGTTTGCGTCCTCGCCATGGTGGCGCGAGGAGCGAACCGAGGACATCGAGCATCAGCTCTCCATCGCGCTCGCCGACGCCGGGACTTATTTGTCCAAAACCGATGGCCGGAATCGGGCCGTGGGGATCTTGCCAGGACCTGACGAAAGCTTCAGCGAGCGCATCGATCGCATCAGCCTTGGCCCCGGATTGTTGCGCCAGGAAGATGGTCGCGGCGTTCGCCTGGTGAAGATCGTCGGGCCTTCGTGAGTGCGCAGCGCGGCACGGCATCGCACCACGGCCGATGCGATCATGCTCGCCGCAATCTTCTCTGCTGCCACTCCCGGTGCTTTCGGCGAACTGATTTGCTGCGTTCAACGTCGAGGTTGAACCACCTCGATGGTCTCGCCATCCGGCCCGGCAAAGACGGCGCCCGAACACGCACCGAAGCCCGGAAGCTCGATTTCCATCGCCAGCAACGGGAGTGCTCCAGCGGCCACCAGCAAGTGCGTGGCGACGACGACATCGTCGGTTTGCAGCGTCATCGCATGAATGCCGATGTTCGGCGGATGCGCGCGCGGCGCCAGCGCGATTTCAGGCGCATCGACATCGAGATACGCGAACATTTCCACGCGACCAGGAACGATGTTGCCGTCCTTCATCAGGTTCACATTGTGGATACGCACGGGGCCCGACACGCCAAGCAACGTCGACAGCTCGTCGAAGTCCAGCACCCTGTCGAACAAGGTGCGAAACCCGAGCGCCTCGTAGAACGCCCGTGAACGGGGCAAATCGCGCGTCGCCAGCGCGATCGTTTGCAGCACGCTGACGTCGGTATCCAGCGGCCCGCGCAAATCGCCACCACGCGTGTACGCAAAAATGTCGAGCCGATGACCATCGGGATCCTGGGTAATCGAATCGTCGACCGCAATCGACTCGCTGACCTCCCAGTGGCTCGGATGATCCGGGCCCGTGCCGCCGGCCGAGAAGATTCTGGGCAGCAATACATGCACATCGCGCGCGCGAAAATTGAGCGCGTAATAGCCGCTGGCGCAGAGCAGATTGTCTTTGTTCCACAGCGGCTCGCCGACAGCGTCGCTGGCGATCAGGCGCAAGCGCCCAAGACCACTGTCGTCGGCGGCAATCACCGCCACTTCGCCGCCGCAAGGCGACCGCAACCAGCGGGCCAGATCGGCATCGATGTCTGCCCGCTCGATGAGCCTATAGCCGAGCGCATTGCGATAAAAATCCAGACTTCGATCGAGATCGCGCACGCCCAGGCTCACCGAACGCACTTCGCTGATCGCGTTCATTGCGGGATCGGAAACTGGCGCAGTGCGGCCCGGATTGCCTCGTAACGCTGCGCCCACCACACTGGCGCTCCCTCCGGCGGCGCGTACTCGCGCACGCGAAAGTCCACCGGTGCGATGACGATCGGCAGCGACTCCGCCGTGGCGCCGGCGGCGAGCACGAACAAATCCTCGGCCACATCGTTGCCCATCGCCAGACATCCTATCGATGCCGTCGTGCCGTGAATCATGATGTCGCCGCCCAGGTTGTCGCGCTGTTCCGCCGCCGCAACCGCGCGATCGTCGGCGTTTGGATAGTTCACCCGAATCGACAGGTGATAGCGGCTGTTGGCGTTCAAGAACTCCGAGCGATACACGCCTTCTGGAACCTGCAAATCGCCCTGCCGCGTTTTTGGCCCCAAGCCGCCGCTCATGCCCAGGATTGGGTAACTGAGGACTCGCTGCCAGGCGGCGTGGGCAGACGCACGCGAATACACTTCGAGCACGCGTTCGTCCTTGAACGCAACAAAAGCCAGACGCTTGGGCGGATAGTCGATATTTGCCGCAGCGAATGCGCCAGCAACGCGCGTACGCACCAGCGCGCCGTATTGCGCGACGCGTTCTTCCACTGTGTAACCGCCATGCGCACGCGCCAGCGCCGAGCCGATAAGCGCTTCACCGCGATCGCTCATGCCAAAACCGGAAAGTAGGGCCAACGGAACCAGGGCGACCCAACGAAGCCGCATCGCCGCAAGCTCAAGCGCAGCGAACGAGCAACACCGTGATGTTGTCGGATCCACCGTGATCGAGCGCCGCGAGGATCAAGTGGTCGACCGTTTCCTGCGCGCTCAAGCCGCGGCCCAGGATTTCGCCGATCAGTTGATCGTCGACTTCCTCCGTCAACCCATCGCTGCACACCAGCAAGGCTTGGCCGGGCGTCAACGTACCGCGCAAGGTTTCGATCTTGAGCTGATCGGGGAGCGTGACGCCCAACGCCTGGGTGACGACATTGCGATGCGGGTGGGTGCGCGCCTGCGCCGGGCTGATGGCGCCTTGGTCGATCAATTCCTGAACGTACGAGTGGTCCTGCGAAACCTGCCGCAGCGAGCCGTTCCAGAAGTACACTCGGCTATCGCCAACCCACGCCACTTCGTAACTGTTGTTGTTGACGCGCACCGCAGCCACCGTCGTGCCCATCGGGCGTTCGCTGCGTTTTTCGTTGGAGTGGCGGATGATTTCCTCATCCGCCTGCTGAATCGCATCGGCCAGCGGCTTGCCGCGATTGACCTCGCGAATCACCACATCGCGCGCCAGCGCGCTCGCCACTTCGCCGTGTTCATGACCGCCCATGCCATCGGCCACGAGCCAGAGGCCCATATCCGGATCGGCACAGTACGTGTCCTCGTTATGTTCACGCCGCAGGCCGGTGTGAGTTCCGTGACCGAATTCAATCATGAGCGGCGGCACATGCGCTTTAAGGGGAGGAGGTTAGAGAAGCTCACGCGAATCCGCCCGAGCACGGGCCGCGCGTGATGCGAATTGCTGCAATGGTTTGAAGTTGAGCAAACGTTCTACCTCCCCAATCACCGATAGGATGCCGCGCGCGCCATGCGCTTGCAACACACAGTGTGAACATCCAGCAGTTCCGCTTCCCAGTCCATCGATTCATCGCTTGTCCAACCCCCATCCCTTTACGTATGCTCCGCCCCCTTCGATACACCCCCCTTTGGAGAGGTGGCAGAGTGGTCGAATGCGCCGGATTCGAAATCCGGTTTACGGTTCTACCGTAACGTGGGTTCGAATCCCACCCTCTCCGCCAGTTCAGTTTCAGACCCACCCGACCCCGCGAAAAGCTTGAAGAGCTGCGGGGTTTGGGGGGTTCTAAGTCCGCGATTTCGGCAGTAGATCAAACCCTTCGGAAACACCAGCTTCAAGACCACATGGCGGTCTTTGAGCGCCCCGGTTTGCCAGAGCTGGCGCGGGTTTGCGAGGAACTGCATCGCGGTTCTAAGTGACTCATCAAAACTGCGCGCTTTTGGAGTGGCGTTGGCCTGTTCCAAGAGCACCGCGCGTTCGGTTTCCATCGTCTTGATCTTCGCCTCGAAGCGGATTTGCAGGCTCGGGGAGTCGCACTCCAGCAGCTTGTCCATGGCTTGCTCGATCTTTTGGCTTAGCGTTTGAGCCTCACGGCGCAGCGTCGCAGCGCGCGTGGTGAGCTGGCTTGAGCGATAGTCCCACCAAGTGCGCACCATCTTGCTGACCACGCGGTGCATGGCCGGTGATGGGGTGAAGCTGGCGAGAGCCGTCTCGAACTGGCCTTCGAGCTTAGCGCGCGGGGTGGACTTGCCGTAGACAGCGCAAGCCTTGGAGAAACAGTAGTAATACGGGTGCGTCGTGGTTTTGCCGCGGCTGAAGCCTGCGGTCAGCGGCTTGCCGCACTCGCCGCAGAACACCGAGCCGCGGAGCGGGAAGGCTTCCGCAAGGTCTTTGCGCGCAGGCGCGATAGCCTTGCTGCGCGAGCGCTCCTGGATTTTCTGGTAGGTCTCCAGGCTGATGAGCGGCGGATGTTTGGCCGGGCGCAGCGAAACATCCATCTCATCGGATTGGATGTAGCCGGCATACACGACGCGGCTCAACATGCGCTCGACCTCTTGATTGGTGATGCCGCCTCTGCCGTTCTTCGGGAATTCGGGAAAACTCTCCCAAAACCGCATCAGCTCGGCCTTGAGCGCGAACGCGCCACTGGCATAGCGCTCTAAGCCTTCGGCGATGATGCTGGCGAGTGGCTCATCGCGCACCAGCATGCGGCCTCCGGTTGGGCAATCCACGTACATGTACCCTCGCGGCGCGAAGTGGACCCACCACCCATTGAGCATTCTTGATCGGCGGCGGTTTCTGGTCTGCTCGGCGTTCTTCTGCCGGAAGTGCTGCGACATGGTCGCCAGGATGTTCACTTGCAAGATGGAATCGGAGTCATCGCGAAACTCCAGATTGGGTGAGACGAGCCGTGCGCCGGTCGCAGAAATCGCCTCTCTCAGCTCAATGTGTGCCTTCATGGATCTTGCGAGCCGAGAGATGTCATCGACGATGACAGTGACGCCATCTTTGCGATGCTTGCGCAAAAAACTCAGCATCGCCTTTATGCCGGGCCGATCAATCAAGCCGCCGGATTTGGAATCCTCGAACGTCCCGATGACGGTCAGATCGTGGTAGCGCGCCCATTCGACGCAACGGGTCGCTTGGCTCGCGAGCCCGTCGCCTTGTTTGGATTGCCGCACCGTGGAGACGCGGCAGTAAATCACCGCTGGTTTCATGGAGTTGTCCTTTCTTCTTGTGTTGTACTACTTGTTGTTGAACTGGCATCGCTCGCCATTCCGGCGAACAGCTCGCGCGCGATGACCGAGAGAACGGTCGAGGCCGCATCCAATCCGTAGCCGGCATCGACGGTCATCTTGACCATGTCCCATAGATACGTGAGCACTTCGCGCTCCTGCGCTTCGGTCAGCTCCAGCTCTGCGAGATCGCCATCGTAATCGCTGAACTCCAGCGTTGGTGGTTGCGGCCCGCCCTTCGCGCTGGCCGGTAAGTCTGGTGTGATGTCGTGAGTCATGTTCTTAAAGCCCCCCTTATCAAATGCCGCGCGCGTTTTCCTCCTCGTGTCGTTGGCACCTGCCCTCAACAAAAGGGTTAGCACGGCCTGGAATCGCAGTGCAAGAAAAACGCGCGGGTCAGCTTTGTTGTACCGCGCACCACCGGCAAGCTCGGGAAACCGGCAGGAGACCGGCGCGCTGATTTCGGCGCGCCGGCTTGTTCCTCATAGCTTGACCGCTGGGATCATCTTGGGCTGATCTTGCGCCTGCGCTTCTCGCTCGGCGCGCATCTTCTCCAGCTCCTCACGCGAGCGCAGCGCGATTTTTCCATCGAGCGGGATCGCGGTGAGCTGGATGTTCAGTCCGTCGCCCTTGGTCGGCCACGCCGCGCCGATTTTGTGCCAATGGCCCTTCTCATCCTTCCCCGGCTCGACGCTGTAAGCGATATGGCTCGGGCGGTTGGATTTGGTATCGCTCAGATCATCGGTGCTCATAGTTTTACCCCTTGCAGTTGATTGAAGATTTGCCGTGTTTGGCCTTGCCGGCGCGCCAGCTCGTACTCGCGCCTGATGTCGCGGCGGGCATCTTTGAACGCGCGCTCAATCGCCGCGATGCTGTCTTCGCGCGCTCGATCCTGGCTGGCGCGGATTTGCCCGAAGGCAGTGCCATCCGGCGTCAGCTCCGGTGTTGCTTTGGGTGTGCTGCGCTGCGCGCGCAGCGCCTCCATTTGGCTTCGTGTGACCATGTCCGTTTGCTCCTATCGAATGACGACGTGAAACGTGGCGCCCGCCTTCTCGGCCCAGTTCTGCCACGCTTTGCGCACGTTCTTGACGATCTCGGGTGGCAGTCCTGCGCCCAGGCCATAGAAGGTCAGCGTGCAGCCCTTGAGCGAGATGTCCGGCTCCGGCAATTGCGCCTTGCCTTCGGCCAGCGCTAGCGCGTTCACAGTGCTGGAGGACTCCAGCCCATCGGTCAGCAGCACGATGTGATCGTCGTTCGCGCAATCAAAGCCCGGATGGAATTCAAGAAAGGCCAGGATGTTGGTTGCGCCCTGCGCGATGTTCGGGCGCGTTGGCAGCGAACGGATGTATTGCGCGATCACGGCGCCAACGTCTTTCGGGCGCTTATGGCGATCAATCTCATAGAGGGCATCGAGCATGTTCGCCGGATCGTTGCGCGCGCCAAAGGTCTGCACGCGCACCACATCGCCAGACTTGAGCGGTGCGATTTGCTCGGTGACATAGTTCGATGCGACGTGCGCGAAGTTCGCGTGCGCCAGCAGCGGATTTGATCCGGACAAATCAATCGCCACATGTACCGTCTTGGCGTGCGCCGAGTAAGGTGCGGTGAGCGACAACATCGAGAGCGCAGCGACAGATAGAAGTTTCAGTTGGGTCTTCATTTCGTGCTCCTGGTGGTGCCCAATGCAATGGCATTGAGGATGTCTTTCAACGTGATCGCGCGAATCTGTTTGAGCGCCGCTTCGACGCGCTTGATCTCGGCGCTGTAGTCCTGATCGATCACCGTGCCCGCGCTCGCGAACCGCATCTGCTGTAACCGACGTTCATGTGGCATCAGATGCGTATTGATGGTGCGGAGAACCAAACCGGCGATCTGCGCGAGCAGTTGCTCATCGCTCTGCAGCAGCAAGCGGTCATGTTCGTCGGCGAGCACCGCGAACCGCGCTTCAGCGTCTTTGCTCGCGCGGTGGTGCGCCAGCCCATCGCGCAATTTGCTGCGCGCCAGCGTGATCTCGCGCACATTGCGCTCAATGGCGCACAGTAGTTCGTGCCCGGCATAGACGCTGACCACCGACAGCCCCCCAATGCCCAGCGATAGTGCGAGTACGCCAGTTGGGGACGTGACATTGGCGAACAGCGCATCAATCCAGCTTTGGTTTGCCCCAGGCTCTCCAAGCGACGGAAGCGCACCAAGCGCCGGCAGTTCGAGGGTGGCCTGACCGGGTACACCCGCATCGGAGTAGAGCATCGCGGCGATGTAGAACCCGCCCCCAACCATAAAGGCGACGATGAAAAACACCGAGAGCGTGCGCACCAGTGCAACGATTGGATGGTGCGGTGACCGGTTTGCAATGACATGGAAAGCGGTCAACATGATCGCGGGCGTGCACGCCATCAAATGCGGCGACCAGAAATCCTCGCCGTCCGTCATGTACTGAAAGATGCGGAAGTACACCTCCCAGTCGATAACGCCAATCACGACTAGACAGAACAGACATAGCGCGACGATGACCATGCGCAGCACGGTGCCGCGCACGCCGTTCTGGAGTTTGGCGAGCGCTCCGGTCGCCATCAGTGTTTCTTTCAAACCAAAAATCGCATTACCGGTCATGACGCATCTCCTTTATGCGGGCCACTGCATCGAAATAGTTGGGCGTGCTCAGCGCTAGGTCCGGATGTGCGCAGAGCATCAATTGCGTAAAGCAGGCAATCGCTGCGCTTCGCTCCTCGTGCATCTGGCGCAGCAGTTGCGTAGCGCTTCTGCAGAGTCCTTCGCGCTCGGCGTTCAATGCCAGCGCTAGTGTCTTGAGGTCAGGCACAATCAGGTCATCGACCTGCCGGCCGATATCCGCCAGCGCTTGCGTGAGTTCATTGCTCAGGTGTTCGTTCATCGTCGTGTCCTTTGGTGGTTGGGGTTTTGTGCTGCGCTTTTGCTCTTGCGTGGAAACAGCGCGCGAACAGTGTCGAGCAGTGCGCGCACCACACGCCTCGCAAATTGCTCGCGCTGATCGGGATCGGGCGCATAGCGCCACACGGGAAGTGCCTTGAAGTACGGCTCATTCACCAGCTTCAGTGGCCGTCCGCCCGCGCGCGTGACGATCACGTGCCCAGAGTTGGGATCAAGAAAACGCGCGATCTGCTCGGGCTCCATCACGCTAACGTCGCGGTAGGTTTTTCGGCCCGAGTGCTTATCCGTCTCGACCAAAGTACGCTTGCCGAGAAGCTCGGAAAGGAGCTGGCGGTTATCAGGATGCGTGCCGCCCATCCACCACGTGACATCGGCCTCGCCGATGAAACTGCGGTACGAATTTGGGTAGTGGAGCTTCATCAGCTCCACCGACTGAGCTATCCCAAAACAGAGGAGCCCCTGCGAACGCGACGTGGCTAAAATCGCCTCAAAAACTGGGTTATTTTTTTGAGATGGCAGTTCGTCACAGAGTAGAAGCGTTAAGCCCTTACGCTTTGTCTCCAGCTCAAACGAGTACGCAGTGAGATTCGTCAGCATTCGCGCGAAGCGACTTAGTTCTTCGCGAATTGAGTAAATGGACGGCGTGAACGCCACCACGATGTCATCGCGTCGCTTCAGATCGAAGAGCGAGAAATCGCTGCGCTTCAGAACCGCGCGGACGTTTGGAATATCGAGCCACTTGGTTTGTTCGAGCAGCGTCGCGCGCAGCGAGCCGAGTGTCTCGCCCGCAGCAGTTACCATGGCAGACGCAGCGCCCGCAATCACGCCATCGAACGCCGGATTTTTCAGCATGATCCGCAGCAGCAATTGATGCGGCTCATCGCCCTGCGTGGCCTCAAGACCCTCGTCACTCGTGACGCGATAGCCGTGAATCAGCAGGTCGCGCACATACGGCAGATTGTGATCTGACGCCGGATGGATGGTCAGAACATGCAGGATCACCCCGGCCAAAAACTGGCGCGGCAGGTCATAGAAGAACGGGCTCTTGTTGCCGCTCGGCGTGACGATCAACGCTTCAGCGATCCGCATCGCCGCCAGTACCGCCGCACCCTCATCCGAGAGTTGCTGGCACTCCTTGATCCAGTCGAACGGATTGAAGCACGCGCTCTCAAATCCGGATTGATGATCCGGATCGATTGGAAACCACTGGCGCCCATCATTCCCAGCCAGCGCACGCACGATCTGCGCTTTGGGATCGATCACAAACGCGCTGCCAAGCCACGTCGCCAAAATCGTGATCGCAAGCACCGTCTTTCCGCTGCCGGTCTGCGCAATCGCAAAAAGATGGCGCTTGGGCGCAATGCCGATGGGCTGCAAACCCGGCAAGCCAAACATGTAGGCGCGGCCCAGCAGCACATGGCCGGGCTTGAACATCAGCGCCAACGTACCCAGCGCGCCAGCAAACCCACCCGTCGAGCCGCGCCGACCAAACAGCCGCGTCCGCTCATGCCAGCGCTTCAGCGCACTCCAGGTGCGAAAGAACGGCCGCCACGGCAGACGCGGGAACCAGCAGTACTGATCCGGCGAGTACAGCCCAAGCCAGCGCGCCAGCACCACATACAGCGTGCGCACCGCGAAGGCCCCGCCGACAGCGCAGAGGACGGCAGGCACCGCCTCAGACGCCTCCACGCCGCACGCCCACTCCAGTAGCCCCGCCTTAACCGCCAGAGCAAGCTCGGACACATCATTCGCGAGATCGCCAAAGGGCGCGCTCATCGCTGCGGTCCACGATGATCGAACCCGGTGATGCGCCGGATCACCGCAATCACGATCTTGACGACGAAGTACCAAAACACCAGCGTCGCCGCAATGCTGAGCGCCTTGAAGAGTTCCGGCGAAATCGCGCTCGGGTTCATCGCGATCAGGCTGAGGGCGAACTCAACAATCCACTCGCCTGGCCCCATGAAAATCTGTGCGCGTGTCACTGAAACCTCCCATTCGATCTTGCCGACGGAATGGAAGCGTGCCCCGGTGACTACCCGATTTTGCTCGTACAATGCTCGTGGCTGGTCCGTACGACCTTTGACGGGCGAACCAGATTGCTCAACAGCGCGCTTGCGGGAAGCGGAATAGGACGGACACGGTGACGACCCACCTCGAACACAGAAACCCTGCCGCTAAGCTTTTCCCTGACGGATATGAGACGTGGCAAATCCTTATTTTGCGTGAAGCCCTAAATCAATACAAATTCCAAGACGCAAAGAAGAAGTCAGACGAAACAATTGCACGCGCTATTTCTTCGCAAACTAATATTGAAGTGCATCGCGAAGCAGTCCGTCGATTCCTTGCGAACTATTACGGATACGACAGCAACGGACCTCTCCTTCCCTTCTTGCATGCAGTTGCCTCATTTCTTTCGCACGACCGCATTAGATGCCTCAACATAGCAAATCTGCAGAGACCGATTGAAACAAAATACCCGCCAATCGAACTACTTCCGTATATAAGCGACCTCAATAATCTCTCCGGCTTTGATGATGAGTCACTCTCGGCGAATTATGAGCGAAAAGTCCGCGATGGCCACATTGTTAGTTTATGTTTGAGAAGATCAAAAGAAATGCGGCATTTCATCGTGAGCGAGAAAACCTCCCTCACACAGGTTGACAAGAGCGGCAGATCAATCGAAAGTTCCAGAGAATCAGTAGGATGGTTCCTGCCATCAGTCAGCGGACCTCTAATTCTGCTAAAGGACACACAGTTTGGGCGATTCACGCTAAAAATCGCCCTTGGAGACTTCCGGGCCGGATTTCCAGGCGAACTGCACATTCTAAAACACAGATCACCGCTACCGGACCCTCGTGCATGCCTCAAGGGCCACATGGAGCAGTTCGTCCGTCTCGAAAGCTGAAATTCTCTTGACGCATTAACCAGCGCTTAATAATTATAGGGCATAATCATGAAAGCGTTCAAAGACGACGAGCCTGACAAGGGAGAGAAAATTCGCCTTGTTTCGGCACCATTAAGCGAGTCCGCAGCGGCAGAATCAACTGTCCGGGCTTTCTTGGAAAAGAGGAGAATGATGCAAGAAACGTTGGGAATTCAGCTTTTGCAAGCTGTATATGATTTTGACCACGCCCGTATGGACAAGCTACTCGAAGAGGGGGCGCCAGTAAATTATCAGGACAAGGAAACGCTAGCAACGGCCGTCCATTTTGCAGCGGCAGCGGGTGACAGAGTAGCGCTGTTGCGATTACTGAAGACGAACGAGTGCGATTTGTTGGTTAAGGACCGCCGTGGAAGGCTTCCGGCGACTCTCGCAACGATCGGAGGGGCAGATGCAGCGGCTGCGCGTCTTTTGTCTCATTTACAAAGAAAGCAGGCGATTGAACGCGGGGTCGATTTCTCATTTCTAAGATACCAAGTCTAGCGACCGCGTGCACCCACTAACGACAAACCGGACGAAACGCAGCCCAATCGGCGAGCGAGATCGCCTGATTTTTATGCTCCTGTCCCGGATCAGATCTGAGCCGCTCAACGACGATTTTCTGAAACGCCTCAGCAACATCCAAGGGGTGCTCTAACGACCTCGTTGCTAATAGTTCACCGTAAACCGCCGACATCACAACGGCGGCAGAGGATTCTCGTATCGAATAAAGTGTTCCGAGGATCGAGCCAGCTCCCGCCAGTATGAATGCTGTGGTCATTCCGATAAACTCGTCTGTGGACTTGGAGACATCGGATAGTGCCGATTGACAAGTGGACAGGCAAACTAGCTCAAGACCTCGCATACGTGGCAATCGAAGGACATCAAGAACGGTTAGGGTGACAGCTGGTTCACCCTGTCCACTTGAAAGGAGAATTCCGGAAGACTCCGGACTGTCGGCGTCAAATTGCCCATGGGTTATGAAGTGCAGATGGGTAAAAGACTCTTTCTGGGAAAGCCGTTGTGCGATGGATGTAATTGCCGACATTGTTGCAGAACCACTACCAATGTGTTCTGAAGAAGCACCATCCCAAGCTAGAGACCTTATTAGCGGCCACTCTACAGTCTCACCATAGGTCAGATCTCCCGTGGGATTGATGAATGCCGCAATTGAGGGTGGACGCGGTTTTCTCTTAACCTCACTTTGGTGCATGGCGAGTAATGAATAGAGCCCTGGCGCAAACCTCAAAACACGATCTTCGATCAGAAAGCGCAGTCGTCCATCCCGAGTCCTGAGCGCCGTGTGGATGGGCAAGGCATCTAGATCACCGTGGGTGATAACCGTAAGTGGACCGCTATCGCTTATTTGATAGCGCGTCCTCAAAAACTCGATGATTGGTTTGTAAAAGTGGACCCAGAATTCCTTCCCGAGTTCCAACAGTGCTTCCTGAAAGTCACGAAGCGCGGATGCTCGTTCCGATGGCGCGGAAGCGTACAGTGCCGAGTCACCAGCGCGAAAGATCTTGAGCCACTCTGCTGTAACACGACTCGTAAGTGTCGGAAGCAATAGCACTCCTAAGTCATGCGACGTGTCTCCCGTGAACACGAACACCGAAGTACCCAGACTTGAAATCGCTGGCAGCACCAACGCACCAGAGTTCGGCACCAGCCCTTTGATCTGAGCAAGGCTCATGGATGCAACTAACTGCTTAGGATCAATTGCTTCGTTCAGCAGCTCTGCGGCGCGCTCGACGCTTCCAGTTCACGATATCGCGCTTCAACAACCTCCGCCTCCGTGATTGACCGTCCCGAACGGGTCGCGAGGACGGTGGCGTCCGAAAGAATGGCTTGCCTGAGCAAAAACGTTCGGTTCTCCTCAACGAAACTCAGCGCCTCATCAGGTCGACCGCTATTGGCAATTACCCACGCCCCGAGTGCGCCTACTTCGTTCGCGTCCGCTATAAACGTTTTTTTTGCGGTCCTAGTCACAGCAAACGCAAGAAACTTGTCCCTAAGGACTGAGACATGCCTTAACCTAGCTTCCGCTTCGGCATATTTCCCGCTATGCGCAAGCCGGCGCGCATGAGCGACATCGAAGTCTAAATGATTTGATTGTATCCACCTCAGTTCTCTCAGACGATCAACAGCAGATGCACCCAATTCACTTGCTAAAATGGCTGCCTTATGATCTCCTAATTTTTCATGATAATCGGCCAACAACGCATGGGCGCGGTACACCATTTCCAAGACATATGCTCTGAACGACTCCTCTCTCGGAATCAGGCTTAAAAGCTCAATTGCCGTTGAGCAGTCAGAAATGGCCTCACGTGTCCCTCCGCTGCCAGAGTTCTCGGCAATCACACCTGCACGATGAATCATCGTGGAGGCAAGTCGACAAATTGAACGACCTCGCTCGCTGTTTCGAAAGCGTCGGATTATCTGTCTCCGAATATCGATAGCTCGATCAAGGTCGGCCATCTGCCCCACTTTCAAACCAAGAGCAGCGCGCACGTTGCTGCGATTAAAATAACAGCTGGCTAGGTCGTCAAGCCAATCGCAGCCATATCGGCTCGGGTCGTCATTGTAAGCGCCTTCCAGCACTTCTATTCCTTGATTTATGGTTGCCTCAGCAGTCTCAAAACGTCCAAGGCTGGCATAAGCCACCCCCATGTGCAGGAAGCAGACTGCGTAGATTTTAGATATCTCTTGAAACCCTTCTTCCGACGTTGACGTACTCATGGATAGAAAATCTCTAGCAGTACTCGCGGCAAGCGAATAAGCATCTATTACCTGATTTCGCGGTCTGTCGGGGTCAAGAGTCCAAGCAAGTGCAAGGTTCATAAGCCCGCGTGCATAATGAAATACTGAACGGGTTTCTCGACTTTTCGCGTATGCTGTCGAATAGTAACCGATACTCTTCTCAAAGCACGATGCGGCTTCTTTATACCCAATTGAAGTCGACGCTCCAAGATTATAACAACCAAGGTCGTGATAGGCCTCAGCTAGCGTTTCGTCTTCGTCGTGGAACAGATTGATAGTTCTGGTTATATCACTGAGCGCCTGTGCATTGAATTCGTAGTTTTGTTCAAGCAAGTGACGGGAACGCTGAAGCAAAGAGTGCCTCAACAGATCTCTGTCATTACCAAGTCCTTCGGCTATGGCTATCGCGGAGGACAAGTCATTGATCAATTGCTCGGGGGCATAGACGTTCGACGCCTTTTTCGCGACATACTGCATCATAAGAGTGGAGCCGATGGCTTTTTTCAATGGCGCAGAAAAAGATTCGTCCGGGATTAAGTTTAGAGCTGAATAATGCCATTCAATGGATTTTGCGTAGTCTTCAAGCGATTTCCAGTAGCGCCCTTTCTTGGAATCAAGATGGGCTATTGCACGGTCTAAATGTAGATCTGCGCACAGTTCATGAAACCTGAAGTCCGAGGTATATTCTCGTCGTTGGGCCAGTGCGCGGGATTCTCCAATGGCACGGTCAAGCCACACTGCAGCTTCAGATACTTGGCTGGTGTTGAGATCGTATACAGCTCGAAACATTAGTTGCAACAGCAAGACCGACGAAGTATCGCGCATTTCTACATGATCAAGATAGCTCATCGCCGCCTTGCCCACCTCCAGTTTAACATCGAGAGATTTCAGCCTTTCAGATCGGAATACTGACGCGCAAAGGGCTGCGGCTGCGAGTGGCTCTCCAGATTCGCAGAGATGTTTCGCATAAAAGAGTCCAATAGTTTTGTAGTATATTTCAGTGGATGTCTGCAAAAAAAGACGCGCCGGTGCTTCTATTGGTAACAGTAAATGGATATTTGGATCCAAATGAGCATTGAATGCACGGGTGCTTTTTAGTGTCGCAACTGAGTCGCTTGGCACTGGACGGCCGAGGGCGAGCCATGCCAAAAGATACCCAAAAGCACGTTTGGCGCCATCCATGAGCATCTGTGCGCTATTCCAATTCCAATGAGTAATTGAATCTTCAATCTCCTTTATAAGGAGAGCACAGTGTGTTTCTGGTCCAGCCAATATTCCGATCTTTAGGCCAGTCTTTTGAAGGAAAGTTGTAGCTTTCTGTTTTCTCGCTGCTTTGCGTTCAGGTTCGCTCATCCTTCTGATTTTCCGTCCGGCGTCGAGCACCGAGAGGTTCCACTCCAGAAACGCTTGATCTATGTCGCACGAGTCATCCTCAATGAGCTTTCGCAATTGGAGATCGAGCGCGTCCAGGCCATTTTCTGTCAAGCTATCAATAAGCTCAAACCGTTCGTCTAAGCTACACGCCGTGCAAAAGTGATAAAAAATGAGATTCAGCGTCTCTTCAAAAGAGTCGCCGTGGTTGTCGGTTACTTCGTCCATTGGCATCCTGTTCAGGAGACCCAAATGGCGATCAAGACCTCGGTCGCCAAAGGCGTTCTGTGGCGGGCGATTGCCCGTGTACTTTCTCTACTGCAATAAAGCCCGCAAGTTGTCTCGAACCAAGCTAGCCACCTCGACAGCTGAAACGGCGTGCAGGCGGCCCAAAGCATCGAGAACAACCTTAACGTCGGTTGGCTGGGAGGGCCTTCCGTTCGTGGAAGTGAAGGGGCCATCGGTCTCCGTCAATATCCGATCCAAGGGTATGGCCCGAACCATCGCGGCGTGGCTTTCATTGTTCAGCATTCCAGCATTGATCGAAAAAAAGCAGCCTAGATCTAACGCGCGCTTCGCTTCATTTTTTGTGCCGGTGAACCAGTGGAGGACAATCCGGCCGCGCCCAGGCGGCAGGTACGCCTCGACGTGATCGAGCACGGTCTTCGCTGACCGCACGCTATGAACTGAAATGATCTTGTCTCCGGCATCAGCGCAGCGTTGAAGGACGTGCTGAAAAACCCGCTTTTGCGCATTGAGTGACCTAAAAAATCGCGGCCCTGCGTCCAGACCGACCTCACCGACGTAACGCGTCTGCGAGAGATAGTGATCCCAAAGATCGATCTCACCTTCGCGCTCCGCAACCAGTTGGGGATGCAGCCCAAGTGCGGCGCGCACATGCGTGGTTCCTTGAGCCAACTCGTGGTTGCGCGGCCAAGCACGAGGCGTTGTCGTAACCGCAAGCGTGAACACCCCTGCCGTTTCGGCGTTCCGGACCGCCCCAACATGATCTGGGTACAGATCGAGGTGACAATGAAAGTCCACCAGCCCGTTGAGATCAACCATGCTCACAGACCAATCATTTGGGTCTTGCGACGACGCGATTAATCAACTGCGCCACCTCACCCATTCCGCGACGGTAGACATCCGCAAGCTCGTCAATGTGTACAACTACGTCAGCGAGAGAGCCCGGCTTGTGGATCAGAAGCTTTGCAAGCTGAGGCTTGTCCTTCAAGCGCTCAATGGCGTACTGGAAGGACCGAACTTGTTTCCCTATCGACTCACGCGTATCCAGCGGCTGAGCATGTAAATCGTTCACGGTGTAAGTCGTCGCGTCATTGCCCGCACCCCACGCCGCCATCAGCGAGGCACGGCGGATCAGACAGGGTAAGCAGTAGCCGCAATGCTCGATGCCGAGTCCTCGCCATCGCCCCTTGGTAGGCGACGAGCATGACAGAGAGTCCGCCGCTAGCTTCTTCAGCAGAGCTGGCTCACGGCATCCCTCAGCCATCTCGCCCTTCGTCTTGTCCCAGTAAGGGTTGCATACCTCGCCGTCAATGCCCAGTGCGGCGAGCAGGTCGTTCCATCTCGCCATGTAGTACGGGTGCGTGGTGCGGGTACTGTTCGATCCCAGCCGCAGCGGATCCAACGGCACATTTAGCGCGATCAGCCCGTTCTCCGGGACGCGCAGCGTGAACCGCCTTCCCAGCCCTGTGCCTGCGAAGACACCAAGAGCGAAAAACAGGAACGACCGGCCGCGCGTGCTGTTCTCGGAACCGACGCCCTCGACCAAGCCGTTGTCGAAGGTCATTCCCACCCGAAGCCGCTCGAAGGAAGACACGCTGTAGTGCTTCTTCAAGCCTTCGAACAACTTCCCCTGAGCGTCGCTCGTTGCGCTCTCACCGAAGTGACTAACTAGCAGCGGCGTGGCGCCGCTCTCAAGCAAATCAATTGCACCGATGAGGCTGTCCAGCCCGCCTGAGAAGAGGCTAAGTGAGTCAAACGGCGGAGTGAACAACCTAGGTGGAGTGACCTTGGCAATCGTGCCGAACCTTGCAGGACGCGCCCTGAATCCGATCGTCCAGCGATCACCGGTCAAGAAGTCTAGTGCCTTGTTGATTGCAAGTGCCGCGGCGTTCCACCGCGCCAGATCACTAACGGGAACCACCAGTCGGATCTCCCGTGTCCACGAGTCCTGCGATTGCTCGCCACGCGAGATGCGCGTGTCCGCCGCGTGAACATGCGCAGCCAATACAAGCAGATCGATACCCATCTCCGAGGGGAATACTCCAATCGAATTCAGACTGGTGAGCGCACCTCCAATGCCATGGTCCAGGAATCTTTCGCCGGCGACCAGCTGCAGATAAGTCCTCTGTTCGTCGGCGCCTGCCGCCACCTCAAGGCGATCGTCCAACCCGAAGCGGCCCGCAATAAGTTGTCGCTTCATTGATTGGCCTCCGCATCGCCCAGGGTCTGCAGGATCGCGAAAGCGGACTCGTACACGCCATCAACAAAGCCTTGGATCCGCTCTGGCGTGAGGTTGGGGGTCTCCGCTCTGGCACGCGTCAACGCGTCTGCTACCGCTCCGCGAATGAAATCGCGCAGCTGCTGCTCCACACGGTGCGCAGCCTGGGCGTCCGCCGGCATGGTTACCGCCTTGGCCCCGATGTCATTGCAGATGCGCGCCTCGATGGCATGAGTGGCGTACAACTCGAACACCGTTTGCATCTGGTCTGGCGTGAAGGTGGCCAGGTCAGTAAGCCCTTCGCTCGCCAATTCAACGATGGTTTCGATGTAGGCCTCTCTGGCGATACCTTCATCGACCGTACCTGCGCCAGGGCAGATGTAGTCAGCCAGGCCAACGAAAATCTCGGTGATTGGGCGTCCTGCCAACGACTCCAGGTCCAGGGCGCGCAGCGCTTCGCGCACGCCCCGCGCTTGCGCGTCGGCCAAGAAACCCAGGAGCCGAGCACCGGAATTGCGGGACGCCCCCATGCGTTGGGCAGCCTGACGCGAGCCACCCGCCGATGTCGAGACATACTTTGAGACGGCGCGGCCGAGACTGGCCCGGTCACTGCCGCCAGAGCCAGCAAACCGCGTGAAGCTGTTGCGAGCACCGGCGAAGCGTTGTGGATCAGCGGTCCTAGGAATCGGGGGGGCGGTTTGGCGGCACTGGTGGCGTGTTGCCATCGGGCGCCGGCTGCCCGTCCGGTCCTGGACCGATGGGCGCGGGCGAAACAGGAGCGCCCGCGCCATCGGCGTCGCCCAACCATGAAGGGACAAGCGGCGTTCCGCCGCCAGGTCCACCGTAGGCCGTCGAAGTTCCCATCAGCGCGCTCCCTTCAGATCCTTGAGCGCCAGTTCAGCCGCAGCTTTGAGGCGGGGGTTGTTGGTGACCTTGCCCCAATCCCGAAGCAGCTTCGTGAGGCGCGCCAAGGCGTCGGTGTCCTTGACGACCTGCTGCCAACCGCTGACCGCCCAAGGCCCGCACTTCCCACTCGGCAGCGCCTCAAGGAAGTCCATCAGCTGACCTAGGAGGGCAGGCTGCGCCTTTATGAGGACGAGGAGGCCATCGACCCCGGCCGGTTTGGTGTCGAACGCACCTGCGCCCATGATCTTGCTGCGCACGGCCTCGAACACCTTCTCGGCCTCGGCTTGCATGAGCTGCTTCAACTCGGCCTCGTAGCCCTGGACCGTCATCTTGCCGCCGAACAGCTTCTCGACGACGCTGGCGAGGTGGCCCAGCACCGACACCGGGCCGAAGTAGTCCTTCTTGTCCTTGGTGACGAACAGGTAGGGGCGCAAGTCGAGACCCGATAGCTTGGGCGAAAGGCCAGCCCAGTCAAGCACCGCTTCCGACGACTTCCACTCGGCCAGGACGACGCTGTCCGCTGCATGTGTGGCTTCGGTCGCCTTCTGGCCCTTCGGCGTGGCGTCCTTGTGCTCCCCCGTCGTCAGCCCGGATTCCAGCGATTCGAGGTCATCGCAGATGCCTCGCGGATGGACGGCCGCGACGAACGCGATTTGCTCGAACAGCCTCGGGATAAAACGTTCCGCGAGCATGAGCTTCGCGAGTACGGGGAGCTTGATCTCATCGCCGAAACCGCGAGCACTTGCGGTACGCTCGCGCAGCAGCAGCGTGTTGAGGAAGCGTTTGATCTGTCGCGGGTTGCCCTTAGCGCCGCTGGCTAGGATGGGGCCGATCTGATCGCTGAGAGCCAATGCGTTGTTCGCCTTCTCGGCCTGACTGCCCAGTGCCGTCTTGACGGTCGCGGCGTCCAGCCCGCCCGTGGTCCACGGGCGCTTCAACTTCTCCCGTGCCACGGCAATCAGCTTCGCATAGTCCGCGTTGTCTTCACCGATCTCCGCGCCGGCCAGAAGCAGCGTGACGTAGATGCGCGTCTCGGTCTCTCCCAACGCGGGGATGCGGAATGGAACTTGAATCAGCTTTTCGAGATAGTTGCGAGCGTAGTCTCGCGGTCCGGTGCTGTCAGGCAGGTCGGGGAAGTGCTTCCGCACCGCATATTCGATCATCGCCTCGTCGGCTGCGACCACAAACGCCGTCCGCGCAGTGAATACGAACAGCCGAATCGCTTCGAGCGTTTCGATCGCCGTGTCGGGCAGGCAGCGGTCGAGGTCGTCGATCAGGACGACCAACTGGTTGATGCCTGCCTCCTTCAAGAGTTGGTCGAAGGCCTCCCGGAACGCCTCGACTTCCTCGGGAACGTTCTTCGTTTCACCTTCTTTCAGGATGCCCTTGACCTCCTCGATGGTCGTCTCAAGGTTCTCCTTCGTTGCAAGCTTGCCAGGGTCAGCCAGCAATCCTTGAAGCGAGCCGACGATGGCACCCACCTGCTCAGGCGTGGGAATGCCGGTGAAGGCAGTGACCGCCAATCCACCTGCTCGCTTGGCGACCTTCAGCCAGTCGATGCGGCGAAAGACATCCTTGACGGCAACAGTAGCCTTGGTTAACGCCGGACGCTTCTCGACTAGGCCCGTGACGATGCCTTCGATCAAGGCGATCTTTGCATCCTCGAAGCCCTGAAAGCGCCACCCATTGAACTTGAGGCACAGCACGTCGCTCTCGCCCTCGAAACCCGCCTCGATCATTTCGAGGACACTGGACTTGCCCGCGCCCCAGTCGCCATGCACGCCGATCGTCACCGGACGATCGGGTTTCGCGCGAAGCAGTCCGATGATCGTGGCAGCAATGGCCTCGTTGTTGAGTAGATCGACCTTGGTTTCATTATCAGTAAGGATTTTAATGCTCCCTATCCAAGAAGTTCTAGCTGGTAAAACGTAGCATAAACTCTGCGATTAGAACAGCGTATATGAGCTCGATTGACCTGCATTCGCGTCAACCGAGCACAAGAACAAAGCGAGCCGCCGCACTGCCTATTTCCACTGCAAAGCAGCAGTAACGCAAATCCAAAGGAAAAGCCAGCCTGCGCAACGGTTCATTGATCGGGTCATCTGGGGTCGGAGCCTGGAAAACTGGAGATCGAAGAGCGACGCAAGATGTGTGTTGTAATACAACACATCTTGGCAAGGGGGCCCGCTGCGCGCCCCCGTTGCATCCCTCCGGCCAAGTGACCCGCTTCGGCATTGAGCCTCTGCGTGCCACGAAACGTCTCGCCGTTTCAACACGCGCAACACGGGCTGTTGCATCGCCGTTGAGAACCTGCTTGATCCACTTTGCCCCGCATTGTTTTGCTCAAATCTCGCCCAGCCGGCTAACGCATCTCGCCTTTGGCAAAAAGATTGGAACGTACTTGAGTACAGTAACCAGCATCTGAAATCCGATGCGACTAGGTTGCCAATGGCACCAGTTCCGGAAAAAGTCTGCCAACGTTATGCGGATACGCGCTCGATCCCAAGCGCCCCCCAAAAATTCGACAAGGCAGAAACGAATTCATCAATCTCCCTTTTCTCATGCAGGGGCGTCACTGACAGTCGTAGTCTCGGCATGCCCAATGGGACCGTAGGATACTTCATAGTAGTGGCATAAAAGCCACTCGAAAGAAGGCTTCGGCTTAGAGCTTCGCACGTTCCGATAGCACGTTCATGCGGCCACGCCACCGAGCTAACCACCACTGGAACAATGTGAGAGTCGCCAAGTGCAAGGATGCCTTGTGCGGCCAATGATCGCCGCAAATACGAAACTCTTTCAAACAGTTCGTGTCGTAAGTCGTCTTCTTCACAAGCTATTTCCACGGCCGCGCGAGCAGCACGTGCGACCGAAACGGGAAGCGTACTCGTAAAAATAAAGAATCTCGACACCAGCCTCAACCAGTCAATCACTTCAGCATCACCCGCTAAGTAGCCACCAAACGAACCAAATGCCTTTGAGAGACTTCCTACCACTAGGTCAGGCCCATGCGCCGATGGTAGTTCCACCGCAAGACCGCCGCCTCGCCCAAAAACACCAACCGCATGAACCTCGTTGAGCAAAAACAGTGCACCAGCGCTACGGGAAATCGAGGCCAATTCCGCGATTGGAGATCGATCACCCTCCATGGAGTAGATGGACTCCGCAATCACAACTTTCCGACCGAACTTCGCTTCCTCAATAGCGAGTTTGCACGATGCAACATCGTTATGTTCGAAGACCTTTACCTCAACGAAACCCGGAGAACCTGATCCGGCAGCTAATCCCGCACCTAGACGCATCCCGTCGATCAATGATGCGTGATTAAGTCTGTCGGAGACAAAGGTAATGCCTTCTTGCGCTCGCCCAAACTCTTCAATCAAAGATACCACCGCCGCGAAATTCGCGATAAAACCGCTCGAAAAAAGGAGCGCAGATTCCCTACGATGAACACTGGCAAGGCATTTCTCAAGTTCAACATGATCTACGTTAGTACCTCCGATATTGCGGGAGCCACATGTACCCACCCCATTTGTAACAAGTGCCTCTCTCGCCGCTGCAATAACCTTCGAATGAGCGGAGAGCGACAAATAGTCGTTCGAACAAAAGCTAATTACAGGGCTGCCAGACGAATCAAAAAAGTAACGCCCTGGCGAACTTCTTTCGACCAGTTCAAACTTCCGGCATAGCCCCGCGTCCTTGATTTCCCGAGTACGCTTACGAGCAATGGTGTTGAGCCAATCAAATGGTAGGCCTTTACTCATCAGCTGTGTTCATTATGAACTGAAAACCATGCATCAATTCGAAAACGGCGTCAAAGAGCGGTGCGATCTCTGAAAAATCATGCTCAACACAAACGAGCTGGACGCCTTGCGTGCAGTTCCCTGAGCCGTGAAAGCGTTTCTGCAAGAGGTCGAACAACAATCTACGCCTTACACGATCAAGGCCCTTCTGTGGCTCATCAAGAAGAATTACCTCGGGCTCCGCCGCGACAACCTGAGCCAATGCGATTCGCTGTTTTTCACCACCACTCAAACCATCGCCCCCACCCATTCGGTAATGCGCTGACTCTTGAACCCCAAGTTCCAACAGCAAGCTTCGCGCATCCACTCCCTTAGTTCGAATAAAAAGCTCAACATTAACCAAGGCACTTAGGTTATCAAGAAGTTCCACGTCTTGGCTGAGCCAGTAAACAACCGGCCGACAGCGTCCAGCTCGATACTTGCCAATGAACTTGGCATACTCCGACAATAGTGTTGTTTTGCCGCAACCGGAACGCCCGAGGAGAAGACTCCATTTTCGCCTCGGGAAGCCATAGTGCACATTTCGTCTCAATACTCGGCCATGCAAATTAGCGGGAACCTGGAACGTAACCCAATCTGGATCATCAATTACCATCCCCTGTATTGACAACAGTACGGCTGAGACATAAAGAAGCTTTTGCTCTTTGGCAACCTCGGCCAATTTTTCGTACGACGCCCTGTTGGATTGTGAAGCTCCCTCAAGTGCGGCCTCGTAACTCGCTCTGATCGAGTCCGACCTCGGTAGCAGCACGGAGAACGCGACAAACCCGGGTCCAAACAATGCCGAGACGGCGTCCGTTGCTGCGGCGGTTGTTGGTGCTTCCAGCGACAACGGCTCGCCCAACGACTTCTGACGTTGGAGCAAATGATCGGAGACTAATTGACGCGCGGACTGATCAAACGCCAAAACAAACAAATCCGCAAAATAAACCACGCCACCCGGCGACAACACACGCGCTGCCGCAAGGACGCACCTCGCGCGTTCATCTTCCGACAATAGATAGAATACCTCCCGAAAAACTAGCACATCACAAGTATGTGGCGCCCTGACCGAGTGGTCCTCAAATTCTCTGACTCCGCCGACGCTAAGAGAAAAGCTGATTCGCGGATCACGCGGCTTAGCCTTAGCTGCTTCGTCAATCGCGCTTTCTGAAACGTCAAGACCCAAGTAGCTAAGCGCAGTATAAACTGGGCGCCTGGAAAACGCACTAGCGAGACGAGACGTACCACAACCAAAATCAATAACTCTTAATTTTTTCAGCAACCTAAATGTCGAACAGTTCTCGTAAATTCTCAATACAAGCTCGTCATCAGCCAAATCACACGCCGTAGCAAGGTCGTCCGTGTTGTGGAAGGTACCGACATGCACACCCGACGCCCAATCGAGCTTCGAGTAACGGTTATTCCAATACTCTGCGCGTCGATCAGTCAGCATTAGCTAGCCCCCGACAACAGGGCGTTTTGCAGAAACAGCCCGATTAGTGCCATCTGAAAGGCGATTAGTCGCACGAATATAGATACTAATGGATCGCTTACGGAAGACGAAGTCGACACGGTCGAACTGATTGCGGACAAGACCTGTTTGACGCCAATCCATCCTTGCTTCAGCCCATTTCCCGGCTCACACTTAAACCAGCCCGCGAAGAAGCGAATCGCAGTAATCATGAGCAAACCAAAGACTACGCACAAAAACGGCTTTCCATATTTAACTCCGAACCCGGTTGTCCACTCCATAAAAAGATACAACGCCGAGGGCAGCATCAACTTCGCATCAAACCTAACCGTATGATAGGCAATGTCTCCAGCTGCGCTAGCTGGCTGCCGTCCGGAATAGTATAGTCGGGGCCGAACATCCGATAAGAAGGCTCGAATGTCGTAGGCCAGCGCCAACTCGTCGAATGATTTGTTGGATAATTCATACATTTCACGGGTCAAGCTGTCGACAAACGGTTTGGGGAGCGTGATGGCACCGGAGATGGTCGAATTAGCTATCTTAAAATTTGGGCGTATTGTGGATAATGAGTTCTCATCGGCGGTGATTGAAAGGCGTTCGAGCTGAACATCCTTGAGCGCGAGAGATCGGAGTTTATTTAACTCGAGGACGATATTACCATAAGTGCTGGAAAATGTACCATTTACTTGATCTATCAGCACCCTTTCAATCGCCTCTCCACGAATGACCAAATTTGATTCGATCCTCGCATTCTTAATCGCCAGTTCCCCTAGCGTAACGCCTGAGTGATCCAATACCTTCACGGCATCCCCGACGATATCGACATCGGACATTCCAAAACGGAGGAAAGGACTGCTCCCTTGAGGACAACCAGGCTCCTTCCCTTTTAAGCCAGGTGTCATAGCTAAGCTTATTCTGCTAATTCGAAGTTTAGAGAGTTCCAGCTCAAAGTTCGACCAACATCGGCTCTTATTTCCAACGATGTAATTTCCAAGCGCAACATCGATGTCCAACTCCGTTGACTCGGAGGATTTCTGCCTGTTCGTTCCCGCTATTTGGATAGATGCCGCATTGACACGCTCGATACTAACGGTGGGCGGAGAAAGAACAGCTAAAGCATACTGTGCGTCGTCGATAGCGAGGCGAAGCGCGTTTACGTTGAGCCCCGTTACACGAGCGAGTCTTGTTGAAGCTCCCTGACCAAAAATTATTGACAGATCCAGTTGATACTGAGATTCGTCCCGCTCAGCCAGGATGGATAACGCCTCCAAGTTTATGTCCTCAAATTGAAGACTCAGAGAACGATAGGAACCGGAGATATTCGCAATTCCCGCCACCTCGAGCCTCAGTTTAGGGGCTTGCCGGTTATTCGTTTTGGAACCGGCCCGGCGAAATCTTACGACATTCTCGGTGTCAACTACTGAGGCAACCTCAATGACTTCGAATGATATAGAATCTAGCGAATGAGGTATCGTTATTTCACAAGGGGTACGCCCGCTGTTGATGTGAAGCCTCAGAGACGACGCCGTGCGACCTTTGTGTAGCTGACAGGTTTCGCTATTTGATAGTTGCTCATGGTTCTCGATCGGTCGTGCCCCCAATGAATGATAGGGGGCGCCCAATAGAATGAGCACAAACAGTCCGAAGAACCTATTCACCGGAAACCCCTTGTCGCTCACTCGATTGAAGAAAATAGACCATTAGAAATAGCGTCGCTATGACCAGCAAAGCCAGTCCTGCTTGCGCTTGTGACCAATATTGGTGGACCTCGCTTAGTCCGTCCCATACGGACGCGCTTCCCATTCCTATGGTTGCGCGGAATCCGTGATCAAGCCAGAACCACATGACTATTATCGATCCGCAAATAATAAGTGGTCCACGCTCATTGTAGAGAAAGGCAGTTGCAGCTCGTTTCGTGCCGATTGAAACAAGATTCTTGTAAGCCTGTTTGCTACCACCATCGAACCGCAGTAACAAGATTAAGCTCCAGAGTGCGATCCCATTTATGAAAACCCAAGCGCAGGTAAGTAGAGTTGGGCTGCCTACGCCGGACGCTACAGCGATCTGACCATATAGACCTGTCGGCAAGAGAGCAAACACAATCATCACAATGCGAAGGCAGAAACCGACGGGCGTGAGTCGATAGGAATTTTTTTGCGTCCTCGTCCCAGGCGCTAATGCTATAGAAACGAACCAGGAGAGAGTTCCGATGAACAGGACAGCCATCGCTGCCGGCAGAAAAGGTGCGTTTAACTTGCCGAATAGCAGTAGCGCTGGGGACAGGTCGTTTGTCGGCATTACTCCGGTGTCCATTAGCCTGCCAATTAGGAGTTGGATCGGCATTAATAGCCCAAATATTGCTACAACGACCGATGGAAATAATCCAGTCCATCGCAAGAGGATATCTCGACCAATGCCCGTGATCCTATTTCCGGACGGCGCGAATCGCAATATTGATGATGACGCGCCTTCGGCGACGGTGGTGATGATCCATGGAAATAATACCAGGGAGACTACAAATGCTCCAACTAGTGCTACGAGGAGGCCGGCAGTCGTGGCTGGACTCCTGGAGGCAGCGAAGTACGCACTTAATGACGGGTAAAGTGTTCGGAAGTTCCCTTCGCCGACGCTGGGGGAGAAATGCATTAATATGAACGTTATTCCGATCATGAAGGCCGCTGGCTTAATATATAGCCTGAGCCAGACTGCGACGCGGGTCGAGACGTGTCGCTGCGACATGTTGACGTTAAAACGCCTGTCCCTTCGTGTCAGCGCGTGAAAGTCGAAGGCACTTCGTCCAACCCAGTAAGCAATTCCGACGCTGAAAGGAATTTGCGTCAGTGAGATAAAGTAGTTCGACGTTAGGAGCCAAAGCACCCCGTTCTCAGAAATGAAACGATTCAACGCGACGGTGTAGATTATGCGCGGCAGAAGAGCGACGGTAACAAGCAGCACGATCGTTATCTTTACCAGCCGTGTATCATGTGGGTTTAGAGGCGAGCACGCGAATCGCAAGAACTGGGTGGCGATAAGGGCCGAGAGTACCGACGTAACGAGAACCGCGGCGGATGGAGCAGACCAAAGCTGAATCAGTAGGTTGAAGGCATCCTTGACTGATTCCATTAGCTCGCTCCCTCATGTTATCCACTTGCTTGATTCCGCCAAAGCTCCCATTTCTTCTGGATTTTTTCGTGATGCAGGCCCCAGAAGGACTCGCTAATTGTTTGGCCCCCTAGATCGCCCCGACCAAGGTCGAAGAAGTATTGGAGCGTTCGTTCCCCTGTCGAGTCGATTGGTTGGGAGATCTTTATTGGTGAAGAGTAGCCCTGTCGTTCAAAGAACAGACGAGCGTAGCTTGCACCGTTGGTCCCATACAATTTAGCTGCAAGTTTTTCAACCTCGGATTTTCGAATGCTGTTCTTCGGCACGATCCACCAGTCTGTGCTGATGAGCGCGGTGTCGGGGTATACGCGAAGCAAATCGCAGTCGGTGGGGGTTTTGTCCCCGCAGAGCTTTTCGTGCACGCGAAATGCTCGACCCGACCATGCTGCGCCGTAAACTACTTCGCGGGTAGTCATGGCGCTTTCGAGTGTATCGCCGGAACTCCACCACAGGACTTCACCTGCTATCTCATTCAACCGCTCTAGTGCTTGATTGGTAATGTCGTCTACTGCGGCCGGATCCCTGAGATTGTATAGCTCGCTGTCTGGGTTACGTCCCATCGACAGGAGAGCCGCCTCGATGTTGCCGATTGGCGTGTTCCTCAGCCCGCGTCGGCCTGGATATTGTTTTATGTTCCAAAAATCTGACCAAGTAAACTTGTTTGGCGCTTGCTGCGTTTCTTCTCCCCGTGCAAATGCTACGTACGCATATTGCAGGACTGGGATAACCATGTTCTCTTTTAAGACCGTTGCGGTCTGTGGATTGTCGAGAAATGATCGATCAACAGAGGTGCTATTCAGGTCAATGTCTAGAACGTGGAAAAGCTCGCTTCGTCGTGGATCCATTACGTAGTGCGCTTCGACGTGAACGAGATCCCAAGCATTTAGTCCGCTTTTGATTCGCAGAGACAGCGCGCCATAATCTCCCGCCCAACTCTCGGTTCGAATTGGGACTCCAGCCTCTTTGGCGGCTGGTTCAACCCAGGTTTGCATCAAATCGGCCTGAAACTGCCCGCCCCACGATACTATGTGTATGGGTTCGTTAGGCTTGGGGGCGTCGGAGCACGAAATGGGGGCCAGGATCACTAGAGTGATAGCAGCTAATGCATTTCTTTTCCATTTCACTCGCCACCTCCGGTCAATCGTTTCCGAACTTTCTAACTGGCAGCTGTTGTAAGGTCGCCGTGTTGGTTCGACGAGACTCGCATAGGGGCTTTGGTTTTGGCTAGCGTAGAAATCTCGCAAATTCTGACCGGAGCCACGTTTGGGCACTGGAACGCGGTGCTTGCCTTGTTCTTCTGCGGTTTAGCGCTCGCCGGCAACGTCGTTGCCGGCGAGCCGTTCGGCTCGGGCGCGGGTGGCGGGAAGGCTTCGTCGGAGGTCGCCAGACGTGCGGCGCTGAACTGCTTGAGGAGATCGGGCGTGGCCAGCGCAGACGGGCTGACGTACCTTTCGGCGGCGGAAGATGTCACCGATACAGTTGTGTTCGCATCGACGCGCTCGTCCAGATGCTCATTGAGTTCACGAGAATCGCGGATGGAATGTTTTCCTTCACGCTTCGCTGGAACTCTTGCGGCTCGTCTTTTGACGGATGGTTCTCCGTATCGGCGAGCCGCTCTTTCTGACCGCTCCGGCTTCGCATTAAATGTTTGTTAACCCCGCTGCGGTAAGCTGGATTCAAAAGTCCTCCCGTAGCGGCGGGTCATGGAGGGCCTGGGCGGTGGGGACAGATGGGAACAATGCGCGGATGCAGCAAGCAAAGGATTGGAATTCTCGGCAGATTCCTCTGGGAATCTGCCGACAGGTCTGAGACCTTAGGGCCAGACCGTTCGCGCCCTGATTTCGGGTGCGACCATGACTGAGCCGTTGGCAGCTTTGTTCAATGCCGTTCGCAACCGGCGCGAGCTTGAGCGGCTCGAAAAAGCACAAAAGGAAGCGCAGCAGCGCGAGCGGACCGACCAGGAGAAGCAGGAGAAAAAGGAGCGCGACGACGATGAGTTCGAGACGATCCTGTTCGTGACTGAGCTTCAGCGCCAGATTGCCGAACTGGAAGAGCGGATGGCGCGCAACTTTGAGATTTTGCGCGGGACGTGCGGCGATGATGTGATCGGCGGCATGGCCGCCACATGGTTGAGCCGCGAGGAAGCGGCATCGCTCACGACCGATGACGAGCGGCTCCAGGCGCTCTCGAAGAAATTCCTCAATGAGGACGATACGATCAAGCCGCCCTATGTCGATCTTGTCGAAGCGCACTATGTGCGCGATTGGAGTGTGGTGGACAAGCTCAAGAATGGTCCGTCCGAACCGGCCATCGAGACCGCGACCGCGCAACCCGAATCAAGGCCGGGAGGCGCTGTTCCGTTCTAGCGTCGCTCGTTTTCAACGAAGCGCTTTTCCATTTCCTCAAGATAGTTCTCGCCATACTTCTCGATCAGCTTGGCGCGCGATTCCTTCATCCGCGCCTCCAGGAACACGATGCGTTGTTGGACGGCAGCCTTCTCGATGATCGTATCCATTTCAGCCGCAGCATTTTCGATGGTCAGCCAGCCAGAATCCCATTCGCCGATGCGAAATGTGATTCCGACGCCGACATGATCGCCGTTGACGACGAAGTACTGAGATTGATGGCCGCGCCGCTTGATTTCTTTGCCGAATGACTCTCCGAGCGCCTCAGCGGTTACGGAGTTTTGAGTGCCATAGGAGATCACGACGCCAACGCCGCCCGATTGATTGCTGTAGCGGGTAGCTGCCGCCTTGGCGCTGTTGGCATCGGCAAGTGTCTCGGCGGCAACGCCTGGAAGTGCGGCAAACACGATGCTCAGAGCAACGAGCAATCGCACGAAATTCAACGATGTCTGCATGGCGAAAGGGGACGGTTTTGCGAGCATCGCGGGTGCCGTTTTCCCCGCGAGCCACAAACGGGGAGGGGGCGGGTTTTGGTCGAGCGACCACGATTCCCGCTTGACCGTGTCCTTTGCACGCGCTAAGTCAATAAGGTCCCCTTTTGTCTAGTCTTTGCCGGGGACATGAGAAAGGCCCCCGCATGGCGTTGATTGGCTATGCCCGCGTCAGCACCGGTGAGCAGTCGATCGATTTGCAGATCGATGCGCTACAGCGCGCCGGCTGCGAGCTGATCTTCGAAGATGACGGCGTGTCCGCCACGCAGCGGGATCGCCCGAACTTCACAGCCACCATGCGCGCGCTCAAGTCTGGCGACACCTTGGTAATCTGGAAGATGGACCGCGCCTTTCGCTCGGTGCTGCACGCGGCCAGCACGCTGGAGGAATTCGCCCTGCACGGTATTGCGCTGCACTGCCTGACCGAGCACATCGATACCAGCACCGCGATGGGGCGCTGCATGTATCACGTGCGCAATGCGTTTTCCGAATGGGAGCGCGATCTGATCAGCGAGCGCACAGTGGCCGGCATGGAAGCCGCGCGCAGACGCGGCGTGCGCATTGGCCGTCCGCCGAAACTAAACAGCCAGCAGATCGCCGAGATTCAATCGCGCATGCGGGATGATCCGGGGCTTGCGCCATCAAGCGTTGCGGACCTTTACGGTGTCTCTGTTCGCACGCTTGGCCGAGCTTTGGCGAAAGCCGACGGTTTCAGTAAAGCGCAATCACGTTCGACGGCTAGCCTTTAGACCGTCAATAAGACGTAGCCAACTTTGCAATGCACGAGCGATTGTCACTGGCGTTGTTCATGAGCGTTAGTTTGTTAGGGTGTTATTCAAAAGTACCCGTGCCGATCTCGCAAGTAACACTATTGCGCGCGATTGTCACGCAATTTCCTCAATGCAACTCGTGGTAAGCGCCCAATGAGTTCTCGGAGCTCGATTGCGCTCATCGCAGATAACCAAAGGTCTAATTCGCTAGTTTCGCCGTCTGCTTCGGGCCGAAAGCGCTCGTTTTGGACCGCCGCTTTGACAATTCCCCATTCTACCTCGTATCGATCAAGGTCATGGCGATGCCTAACAGCGGTTTCCAACAACCGGGTAAGAGCGTCTGTAAATTCTCGCCTACCGTCGTATCCAAATATATGCGCATGCTCATGTAGAAAGATTGCCAACGCCCCCGCAAAATCGCTTATGAACACGCTCTCCGCTAAGAAAACATCTCGATCATTGTAAGATCTGCCAGATTTCAGTTGCCCAAGGACAACCTCGGTCAAAGCAACAGTGTAACTGGTTCTCCCCTTATTAAAGATCGCAATGATCTCTGGAGCCAGTTCCTGAAGCACCTTTGACAGCAGTCGAATAGCATTCTGTTCCGCCCCTGTCGGTCTCCGCTGATTATTCTTCTTTGATTCCTCTGTGGCCGTTTCCTGTGCTCGGCGAATTTCATCGCCGGCATGGAGCACACCAAAACTCCGAAAATAACCGGGCAGCGCGACCTTCCCGTCATCTCGCCAGATGCGCTCTAATCGGTTAATCTCCAACTGCTCCATAGGGTTCGATGAATGGGCACTTCGCGCATAGTACTTTTCGCCGAATACTTCGTTTACTGTTTTCGACGGCCAACGATTACGTATTGACTTAGCCATCTCACTCAATAGCGAGTGTCCCCTTTCCCAGCATGGCTGCGCGGCCATCACAATGGCCTTCTGACCGTCGATTCCGTACTTTAGGCCGTATCGGGCAAAGTGTTCGTAGAATAGTTTCATGACCTCATCACCAAACGCATTGCGATCTCGGTCCTTCATGATCTTTCGTTCGATCGCTTGATACTCCTTCTTGATTACCAGGACAACTGGGATGCCCTCGATTTCGCCTCGCTTGAGATTTCGGTAGAAGACATGACCTAGCTGATCGGTTGAGTCGTAGATAAGGAATCCATCTCCAAAATCTGACCAGCGTTTAGCCCCTAAAAGAGGGTTTACGCTATGGAAGAAATGGGTGAGCCCTTGTTCCAGCGCCTTCACTAGCTTCACAGAGCAGCCAGGTAGCAGGAGCACTGTGCCGGAAACTGGGCAATCGTTGTTGTAGAAATCGTATTCAATAGGTGATAGGTGCGTACCAGCAACTGTGCGGTGTGCAACTCGCAAGACGGCAACGTCGTGACCTGACATGGCAATGGGCGTGACAGCATGGTCTCGCAAAAGACACGTCGCGGCGACTTTAAACCCCTCCCCGTAATGCCCCACGTCATTGGCGCCCTTTTCGCTTCCGAGATAAAAGAGTCGTTCTAAGTTGAACTCTGCAGGTGCACTAATCACGACATCATTGCCGATCTTTCGGATGATAATCTTATCCAAGGCGCTGCGGTTTGCGTCAAAGAAATTTTGCATCAGATCCCGCGCAATGTATGTTTCGTCCCAATCGACGCCCCATGCGGTGGTAACCGCACTCGTTGAGGTACGGGCGAATGTCAAATTTCCAGCGATATCAGACCGAGCAAGCGTCTGCTGAATGATGCTCATCTTCATGTGATTTTCGATAGCCTCATGCTGAATAAAAGAAGACCTGATTAGCGTCGAACGTCGGCGTTAACGGGGTAAAGAACCACCAACTGATGCTCCACGTGTGTACTAATAAAAACGTCATAGCGCTGATTATTGCACTCAGTCCGTAAAAACGTGAGTCTTGGAATACAATCTTTCTTAGGGGCCAGCCCCTGGCGCAGCTCAAGGGTGCGCGCGTACCGCGCCATCTGAGCCGGTATCCCCAACCTTCTTCCGCTTCGCTCCATGCCAGGCTGGGTGATCCCCTTCCGGCTCTGCTGCCCTTGCCCTTTGCCTCCCCGGTCTCGCCGACCGGCAGGGGTTCGCATGCGCGACCCCAAACCCAAGCAAAGGAGCACACATGCCTACATTCAACATTCACTTCGGCCACGATCATGGATTCAGCGAGCGAGAGATCGAAGCCGCATCGCTTCGTGAGGCTTTAGAAACGGCGAAAGCCATCGAGGTTGTCGATGCGGACTTTGTCGGTCACTACAATTGCAGCCTTGATGCCCAGTACATCCGCGTGTTGGACGCGGACGACAACGAGCTGTGTTGGGACCATCCCGATGTCATTCGCGATTACGCCGCGCAGGAACTTCTTGAAGCCGCAGAGGAACTGCTGGCCTCGCTCAATGCTCCTGGCATCCAACACCGGCGCGGCGACTGCGCTCTTGCGTTCGATGGACTGAGGCGCGCGGTTGCCAAGGCGCGAGGTATTCGCGAGGTGTCTGTCTCCCAGACCTCGCCATAACTGCGATCACTATCCAGGGCTGGAGGATCGCATCATGACGACAACGACAAACACAGGAACGACCAACACCAAGACCAACGACAAGCACCAAACGCGCGGCGATGTTTATAGCCGCGTGACCGACCGGATCGTGGCTGATCTGGAATCCGGAACCAAGCCCTGGATGCGGCCGTGGGCCGTCTCCAATGGCGATGGCCGCGTGGCGCGTCCACTGCGGCACAACGGAATCCCCTATCGCGGTATCAATGTGCTCACCTTGTGGGGCGATGCGATGGATAAGGGGTTTTCGTCGCCGATCTGGATGACGTATCACCAAGCCAGCGAGCTGGGCGCACATGTTCGTCAAGGCGAGCGAGGGAGCCTTGTCGTGTACGCCGACAGCTTCACTAAAACCGAGACGGACGACAACGGCAACGATGTCGAACACGACATCCCTTTCATGAAAGGCTACACCGTATTCAACGTCGAGCAGATCGAAGGACTGCCGGCGAAGTACAGCCCGCCGCCCAAGCCGGCCGAGAGCGCCAGCATCCCTGAGCAGATTGCACTGGCGGAAGAATTCTTCGCGGCGACCGGCGCAATCTTTCGTCATGGCGGCAACTGCGCTTTCTATTTGCCGTCGCAGGATGTGATTCACTTGCCGCTGCTGGCGAGCTTTCGGGATTCGGAGAGTTACGCTGCCACCAAAGCGCATGAGCTGGTGCACTGGACCAGCCATCCCACGCGATCAAACCGCACCCTCGGCAAGCGGTTCGGTGATGCGGCCTATGCGGCGGAAGAGCTGATCGCCGAGATGGGCGCGGCGTTCTTGTGCGCTGATCTTGGCATCACGCCGGAAACCATGCCCGATCACGCCGACTATCTCGCGCACTGGCTCAGCATCTTGAAGAGCGACAAGCGCGCGATCTTCACTGCCGCTGCGCAGGCACAGCGCGCTGCCGACTACTTGCATAACCTTCAACCGCAACCAGCTCCGTAAGCAGATGCGCAATAGCCCGCTGCAAGGAGCAGCGGGCTATTTGCATCGATCACGTGGCTACGGCCTGTGTGACTGATCCCGTTAACTCCTTCGAATAGACGCCATGCCGACCAGTGCCAGGAGGCACACCGTTATGAGCACGAACAAAAGTCCACCAGAAGGGACCTCTTGGGCAATCGCACCAGCAGTTGCCGTGAAGTTGAATGTGCTGCCATTGCACGTAACGCTACCGGAGCGACTGCTGGTACCAAGCCGAATTCCGATAACAACGGGAACAGGATTGGTGCCGGTTGATACAGTTTGATTGGTGCCTGATACCGCTTCCACGGCTCCGGCGGTGGTGCAGACTAGTTGGCTCGATTGTCCAGGAGTTCCGCCCACGGAGGTGTATTGGATCGCTCTTGTGACCAGCTCACCGACATTGCCAAGCGGCATTGCTGTAGTACTGCCAGGGGTGATCCCAACAGAGGGGGGAACCAACGAAGGGCCAATGTCTTGAGAAACCAACATCCCGTTAACTAAAACAGCGACCTCCGCTCCCGTGGTCACTCGGATGTCCCTAAATCCAAGGGCCGCATCGCCCGCCACGCTCACGTTAGCGGCAATCCTGGTTGCGCTTTCCACTGCGGTGCTGATGACGTCAATACCGGAACCGCTGAAAGTCACCTCAGAAATGCCCGGCGCAAAGGAAGTCGTCGATCCGGTTATCACAATCGTCGAAGTCTGTCCTCGTGATAATTGAGCCGGCTGAACACTCGCGATAGCTGGGATTCCGGTCGATGCAATGGGAGCGACGAAAAGCGGCCCCGTCATTGTTTCTGCGGCAACTTCCGACCCGGTTCGAACGATCACATCGCGAAACCCCACGGAAGCAGTTGCCGCAACCGTAACGCCAACAGTCAGCTCGGAAGGCGAAACGGCCGTTACCGAGCCAACGGTTATTCCCGTGCCAAGACCTACAATTGAAGAAGAGCTAAAACTCGTGCGCGCCCCACGGATCGTCAGCAATGTTACTTGGCCGACAGTGATTGTTGACGGTGACACGCTGATGACTTGGGGTGCAGAAGCAGGTGCGCCCAAGTGAACGACATCTACTCCGCGAGCTACTTCAGTGCCGGTAGTAGCAACAGCGCCGCGAAATCCTTGAGGCGTTCCGGCAGCGACGTCTAACGTGGCGATAAGTTGCACAGGGGAAACGACGCGAACCGCCAAAACAGACACCCCGCCGCCCTCAATCGTGAGACCTGTGGATGGTTGGAAGTTAGTTCCCGATCCTTGAATGCTCACGTCAACCATCGAGCCAATCGGCACGCTCCCAGGATTGGACACAACGAGTGTTGCGCCGTCAAGACCGTTGATAATATTTAGGCTGGACGCCCGATAGCGCGCTGCGCCGACCCCGGATGCGCCGCCCGTATTCACTTCGGGGATGAAAGCGAACACGCCGCCTGTTTCGTTGGCTAGCCTGAAATGCTCATCGATTGCACTAAGGGCGCCAAGTGCGTCGGCAGTATTACCTGGCGAATTTTCAGATCGCATTGCGCCCGGCGCCGCAACGCAATCACCAGAGAGTATAACATCGATACGCACGCCCCTTGCGCGAGCAGAAGAAATCGAGCTTGCCAAACTATTGCGAGGCGACGCATCAGTAGCCAAGAATATTCGGCCCGTATTCTTTACCTTAGTGAGCGCTAACGCGAGTGCAGAATCAGACGCTTCTGGACAGTCTCCGCCTCCTGTCGCTGTAAGTCCAGAAACTTGCGAGGCGATGACGGTAGTATCGGTCGTAGGATCGCGCTGACTCGGAGTATCTTTAAATGTTGTCAGTTGGAATGCCTTGCAAGCGGAACTCTGGATTCCAGAAATATAAGCTGAAAGGCTATTTCGCACTCCGGCGATCTCCTCCCCCATGCTCCCAGTATCATCGACGACGAAAGCGATGTCCGTTGATCGAGCCGTCCCATCTGACGAACCCCTTGCATGGTAACTGGCGAGTTCCGAAAGGTTTAATTCGTTACCGCCGAACCCGGAAGCTTTCATCAACGGATTGCCAGGACTCTCTCGATGATGTAAGCCGACATTGTGTCCAAGTTCGTGTGCAACGGTCTCACCGAAGTCATTCGTAGAAAGCCCGGAAATGACGGCCATTGAGGTTCCAGGCGGCGCACATCCGACTATGCCGGAACCACTACTGCCACAAAATGAGATCATTGTCACGACTTTGACGTAAGCTGCACTGCTGGCAAGCACAGCTTGAATCTCTTCTGGAGTTGTTACAATATCCAACCCGTCTTCCAACTCTCCAAATGTTCTGAGCGGCCCTGCGGCATTTAAGGCGATTGCAGCAGCGACGTCCTGATCATCGGCCACACGGCTATTACAGATTTGCATTGCTCTCGTGGCATATGCCAGTCCAGAGCTCGCTTTAGAGAAACTAAATGTCGTTGCAGGATGGCGGGCGAAGGTAAGGTCAAACTTTCGAGCGTTTGGCGAGGGATCGATATGACCATCCTGAGCGCCTAAATGCTCACCCGAGAACGCCAATGCCAAAAGTAAAGTTGCTCCGAGTAAAGCCTTTAACGAATTCATTTTTCTTCCCCTCGGTCAGCGGCTTTTGCATTGATCTGTGTCAGTGCTTCTCGAACGTTGTCTTTCCAATCATCCTTAAAGACCGATGAATTCTTCTCTAGGAATTGGCGCCCTGAGTCAGTGCCTGAAAAGCCGATTCCCTGGATCGCTAATCGCGCTACAGCTTCGGTCAAAGTTGGACCCGAGTATCGCTGATAGGAAAAACTAAGGCTCTTTTCCTGATTTACTAGATCAATCAATATCGCGAGATCACTCTTCTCATTTGCGGCAAGATTGCCAAGTGCCAGCGGGACACTGAGTGCTCCTCTGAACGCGTCAACATCAAGTTCACCGGAGAGATTGCTTAGAAAGCTAATTAAACGCGGCGCAACATCATCCGCCGAGGAATAACCAAGTACGCTAACTGCGTTTTGCCACGCCGCGCTTTGCGCGCGATCATTCAAAATTGAGAAAAGTGTCTCTATGCTCTTGCGGTCGTTTGCGTACGGCCTTGCTGTTTCCGCAGTTATACCGTGTATGTGCCTAGTAGCAACGAATGATTTAACGTCCAATTCGACACTGGCAAGGGATATGGTTGGTATTGCTGTAAGTAGTACTGTGATAGCGACTAATATATGGCGAAAGAACATGGTGCTTCTCCGAAAAATTGTTGCTTTATCAGTCAAGTTACTGCATTGATGATGAAAAAGGAAATCGTGCTTGTGAACTACTTATTCGGCACGCGCTGGGACCTAGTAATTTCAGCTACCCGCCTTGCGGATTGTATCTTCGTCTTGCCGATGTGTTCTGCTTTGGTACTCACGAGTCAGAATTTGCGAGATTTCGGCGCCATTCCGAATGCACTCGACGAGATTGGAACACTGCAAGTTATTGAAATGGCGGACATAAAGCATTGTGCAATAGCTGGTATTGCAGTCTTACGACAATGGACGCCGCAGTTGATGCGTCTGATTTTCCAGGCCACGCCAGCTCCCAGCTTCTAATGGAGACCTTTTCGACTGCTTTGTCTCACCTATTCATGTAAACCTTTGTCAGATTTGTTTGAGCAATCCTGCAGGTGGCCGTAGTGGCGCGGAAGCGCAATTCACTCCCGCATGCCACTCTCCGCACTGTTTGCAACGAGCAGAGAGCCGCAGGCAGAGAGTCGACGTAGTTGTTCGTCGCTAGCGCTTGAAATGCCGCGCGATCTGCGGGTGCCTGATCCGGAAATACAGATCGATCAATCGAACGCGGCTCGGCCGTGCGCTGATCCGCGCGGGTTTCCGGCAATCGAAATCACTCGGGCGCAGGTAGTCGCTCATCCAGCGCATATCGGCATCATCGCCGAACACCTCATCGACCAGCGGCACCTCATAGGCTTCGCCGTTAGGCGTCCAGATCGTGCCCTCGAAATCGCGCAGCGTATCGGCGATCTCATCGAGCCACGCGCGCCGGCTGCATTGCACGTTGCGCGCGGCGAGCCAGAGCCGCAAGTAGTAGTGCGCGTCGCTCAGCTCTTCATCGGTTGCCAGAAATACCCCTTTGTCGTCGTCCTTGGTCATGACAAAACCTCCTTGTCACAGTTGCGCGCATCGCGATCCGTGCGATGCGCTGTTGCTATGGAACGAAGGCTGGCCAGCGCATCGATGAGTTCACGCGAACTCACGGGGAAAACCTAAGCGCGGCGGTGCGGTGCGCGACAGAGCCCTTGCCAAGATGCGCGTGCGAAAACTGGCCCTTGGCAAGCTGGGCAGATCAGAAAACGCCGACTACATACGCGGATATGCGGACTCGACTCTGCGCGGCACTGCGAGCACGCTGGGTTTTTCTGCGTTTGGAGTTTTGCTGCGTTGAGAAACATCTACTGCCGCGGCAGCCGACTATCGTCGCTGTGCTTGCGGATACTAATCGAGCGCTACGTCGCCGGTGATACGGCGACCGATGCGCAGCGGTACATCACCGGCGAAGCGCCGACCACCATCGGCGCGCAGGGCAATCGTCACCGAAATCAGAGCGGCGCACTCGATCCTCCTGCGCCGCCGTTGCTGGAGCCCGAAGGCGAAGAAGCCGACGAGTTGGTCGATAGATTTCTCTCCATCTATCCTAGCTCGTTCACCCAAGTCATGAACTTCGTGCGCGCCCGTATGCAAGCCTGCCCCGAGCGCTACCATCCCATCGCGATCAGCCGGCAAACCGTCAACGCGTACTTTCTTCGCTTCGGCCGTTACTGCTGGCAAAACGTCGCCGAGCCGTACCTGGCCGATCAAGCGCAGCGCGTTGTTTTCTTGTTCGACGAAATCAACGAGGAGCTGGGCCTGATCGGCGATGACCTCACCGATCTGCTCGTGAGCAACATCGCCGCGCGCTACGTCAAGCAAGCCAACGGCACGCTATTCGTTGAGCGCGATATGCGCCTGCGTTACGGCCGCACCATCGAATACCTAACCGAGCGCTCGCGCCGCTACCAGGGCCTCAGTCTGCACACCAGCTGCGAGCACATGGCCTGGGCGTTCATGCTGAACTCCGTGCAAAACGCCCGCGGCTTCGATGATCGCGCCTACGGCGCGCGTTATCTGGCGAGCTTGCTCATGAAACGGCCGATGTAGGTTCGGCACACGAACGGAGACAAGCTGCGGCTAGGCGCCAGAGCGCCAAGCAGTCAGACGCACTGGGCGCTACGTCAGCCGAGGAAGTTCAGTTTGTGCAGCGCCAGACTTACGCGACGGACCTCCGGGCGTCGATTTCTTCACGGTTAACCAAAACCACTTGTCGGCGTTCGGGAGCCAATGATCCGTCGGGCAGGTCCAAACAAAGACTGCGCTCGAAGTAGTAGAAAAGAGCTAGTCGCATTCGAACGACGATCGACTCATTTTCCATGCCGAAGTCCAGCGCGATGGCAGCGCGTTGTGCCGCCGAGAGATCTGGGTGGGGCGCCAACTTCACATCGATGAATTCATTCCATTCGCGATCCATGGCGACATCAACGGATCCCATTCTCTCATCGCCAATCTCTGCAAATCGTGCCAATACCATGTCCAAAAACATCGACCGGCGGAAGCACCATGCCCTAACGTGCCAACGTGCTCCGTCGAAACCGAGAGCGTGCGGGGCGATCCAGCGTTCGGTCGGCTTTGGGCTGCTCATAGATTGATACGTCACATGAATCGACTTGCGGCCATGGATGGCGCGAACGATAGGCTGAAGGATACGAACTTCCAGGCGACGCCTTATTCGCGGAACTGCATCGTGAGTTGGAATGGTCCCCAACCAAGAGTCTTCTGGACCGATGGCCCGATCTGCAAGCAAAAGCAACTGGCTCAGGTAGTGCCGCGCGTCCGGGACAAAGTACTTCGGTTCGAACGTAGGGCTAGGAAGAAAGGCCTTTATCCGATTGTCGTAGGTCATGTTGTTGGGCGCCAAACGCAAATAGTGCGCTATGTCGGCACTGGCCTGGGGGACGGAGATTTCGAAGCGTCGGATCAGGTCTGACTTGTTCAACCTTCCGTCCCAGAACAGTCGCTGCTCCAAGAACGTGATGCGTTGCATGACGCTCCAGCGCAGTGGATGCAATTCCATACTTTTCACTCACTTAGCGGGAATTCTTGAGACTGAAGAATAGCGTAAGTTGCCTCACCCTGGACATATGCATATACTAACTTTACTTTTCATCAGGACCTCCGTCAGTGACTATCTCGTTCGGCCTTGGCAAAAGATCGCAAGCAGCCTGTTTGGCTGGTGCACTGTGTTGTGCCGTATGGCATGGGGAAGTGATGGCATATCAGCTGTCGCCGGAAGGCACGCCGGAAGAACGCGCTTTGTCTGGCATCAAGCGAAGCTGGGCCAGGAGCGCTGCTGTGACATCCTCGAACCTGTACGTCCGGTTCTTCAATGAGGCCGTACATGAGGAGATCACCAATCGAATGTACGGATGCGAAGGTGGCTCCGACATTTGCGGCGGCATCAATCCATCGCGCGTGCCGCCCGGTGTACTCGCAGGTGTTCGTTGGAACGACGATCCGCCATTCATGCTTTCACCCAAGGCGGCCCGCCTGACGACGTGCAAGACATCTGAGACCATTCGGTTCCAGACGCAGCCTTTGTGTTGGGGAATACTCTTCAAGGACGCCAAAAAACGCGCCGCGACAGGCGAGGTCTTTGACGCCAAGTCAAGATCGGCGATGCTTTATCGCACGCATTTCGGCGATTTGCAGTACCTGCACGCCATGGCTTTTGCAGATGGAGTTCCAGCCGCCATCACCCAGCAACAGATTCTCCAATGGGCAGAGTTTGCCTGGAATGTGGCTTCTGGGGCGACGCCAATCGCAACCAAGCTCCGGTCAATCGACAACCCAACTGTGCAATCCAGCTTCGGCTACACAGACTGGTCAATTCAGGAACTGTTGACACTCGGCTCCCCCGGTCTGCGCGCGCACATCAAGGATGTCGCCTTCGGTTCACTGCTTCACATGGTCCAAGACAGTTTCGCTAACGGACACACTCGTCGCGAGGCTTCAGATCCAGATCGCAACTGCGCGATCGGCGAGTGGCGAATGGAAGCGCCCGGGTTAATTCTCGAGTTCCACGCCTACAACCGCCAGGACGGGGATCTCCATGCCGAAGCCGACAGTCAGGCGGCTTTCCTGCGCCATCTCCAGGAAGAGGCCGATGTTGTTCAGGTCGGCCAGATTTTGCGCCGTGCGCATTCGAGCAATAAATCCTGGAGCGATGTCGCTCCATTCATGTCTTGCATATTCAAGACATCTCCTACGGCTGTCTCAGCCTCTCCGGGCGAGCATTTTCAATGACAATGAGGACAATGCTATGGCCAGAATCTACTACTATGTTTTGTCTGCGGGAACTAATTGGGAAGTACGCCGCGAAAGCGCAAATTTGTCGTACCATCAAACAAAGGACCGGGCCTTAGATGTGGGCCGAACATCTGCAAAGTCTGAGCATGACCAAACCGGCAATCCGACTGGATTGAGAGTGCAGCGCGCAAACGGAACATGGGAGGAGGAGCGGTCCTATGGTGCCGATCCATATCCGCCAAGGGGTTGATCAGACCATGACAACTGAACATTGGTCACTCGCAATAAGTGCATTGGGCGTTTTGCTAAGTGGAGGCTTTTCTTACGTTGTTACTCGATTCGCGTCGAACAGAACGAGAGATGCTTGGCTAAAGGCGCAGATCGACAAATATATCGAATTCTCGATCACTTATCCTTACCTGGATTCCGACACTTACGCAGCAACCTGGCGCCGAGGCGACTGCTCAGAGGACGCAGAACGATATCAAAATTTCTGCTGCTTCGCTTTCAATCTGCTGGAAAGAATATGGGTTGTCTGCGGCGGAAATACAAAGAAGATCGAAGAATACGTCTATTGCTCAGAGATTATCAAGAGACACCGCAACTGGTGGATCACTGATCCTCACAACCCCCTCGGATACGACCCTGGTTTCGTTCAATTCATTGGCTCTGTCCAAAAAGGAAATTCGCGTGAATAGATTCGCGGTCATAATCGATGCTGGAAACGCGGAACCGAAATCTGTACTCACAGGTACAAAAATCGATGCTGATTCGTGGCTGACTTATCTCAGGAGTCTCCGTGGTGGAGCTTGGTATCCGCACGAAATTTCCGTCCTTACCAATCCGTCGAAATTTAGTGTGCAAACGGCGCTCCGAAAGACCGGCATTGACTTTTTCCTTGTTGCGTTTTCTGGGCACGGATACGTTTCCTCAGAAACAAAGCTATCTTGTGGTGTACTAAAAGACGGCGACCTTAGTGAAGTGGATTTGACTCCTCAATGTGATCGTTCTGTCCTTGTCATGGACTCATGCCGGCTAATTGAGAAAAAAAGATTAACTGAAAGCGTGGCTTTTGCGACTGCGACAATGAATGAAAGTGACGATATTCAAGCGCATCGAAAACTGTTCAATTTGGAACTTGGGCGCGTTCAGTTCGCGAAGTACAGAATCTTCGGCTGCGACTTCGGTCAGGTTTCCAATGAGAACGCGCGTGGCGGACTTTTTACTAGTGCACTGATAGCGGCGGGCAATACCGCATCGAATAGCGTGGTAAGCATAAAGTCAGCTTTCGACATCGCGAAAATACAGGTCCAAGCGAGAGAGCCAACACAAGTGCCGACAATGCAATCGCCGCGCGTGGTCGACCACCTTCCTTTCGGCGTCTCGGCAGGTCTGAAGAAATTCAACACGCGTTGATCACCACGCCGCAGTGGTCCGACTTCGCATTAGCATTCGCACACCTAGGGGTCTGCGAGCAACAGGGCCGGAGTTCCAGCTCCGGCCCTGTGAATACCGGCCCTTCCCCCGTGGGTTCGGTAGCCGACCCCCGTATGAGCGGGGCTGCAAAGCTAACTCAATTGGCGAGGTAGTCTCAAGGTCGGCCAGCATCGGGGTTTGTTCCAACGAAAGGAAAAATCATGAAGAAGTTGTCCCCCGGCACGCCGGCGCCAAAATCCGGTCAGTACCTTAACCCTGTTACAAAAACCGAAGTTACTTCGATAAAGGGCAAACCGCTCCCTGCTACACCAAAGCCAAAGCAGGGCTACGTGCTTGTCGACAAGACCAAGCACAAGAGAGGTTGAGCCATGGGAATAGTGACGCGTTCGACCTCAACACGTGTGGTTACAAAACACGTCCAGGTGAGAATGCCAACCAAGAGTGGCGTTCGAGTGCGCTCCATTCCTCTGCGAGTGAAGGTCACGACGACTCGCATCGGGGTGCGATGAACTGGGAGGGGGCTTTAACGGCCCCCTTTCAATCGTTTGTTCGCTTAAGGTCCAGCAGGTCTCGGATTGAGTTCCGATGTACGGCGAGAGTGCTCGAAAAGCAGGGACGCCAAACCCTGGATTTCGGTGAGGCTATGTTGCTGGCGCGCGGTGCGTTGCTGGTCGATCTTGGTGCGTTCCTGGATGTGCGACCAGATCAGCTGGTCACGCTGCAATCGGTCGCGCTGTTGTGCTTGCAGGGCTTCGAGTTCGTTTCTTGCGCGTGTGCGCTTGGACTGGCCGGTGACCTTGTCCCACAGTCCGCTCCAACCCTTTCGAATTCTGGCCGAGCGCAACTTGGTATCGGCGGCCCAGCGGGCTTCTTGTTGCTGGTGCAGGGCTTCGCGCTCGGCGCGTTGCTTTTCGATCAGGGTCTCTTTCAGCGCGGTGAGGGCTTGTTGTTCTTGCTCGTGCCTCTTTGTCAGCGCGGCCTGATGTTGCTGGCAGCGCTCGATCAGCGCTTGATCGATGCGGGCTTTGCTCTCATCGACGCTCGGGAGCTGCGCGGGCTCGCCCAATCGCGCTGCGAGGGCTTTGTTCTTTTCGCCGAGCCAGCGTGAGAGCGAGTAGACCTCGCCGCGCCAATCGACTGCGACGTAGCCACGACGGTCGCCGCTGGCGAGATAGTAGCCTTGGCGCTCCAGGGCGGCTGAGAAGGCTTGCTTGCTATCGGAGAGTGACCAGCATTCGCGCAAAGCGAGTTTGATCTTGCGCGGATCGTCGCCCTGGCGGTTGGCTTGTTGCCATTCTTGCAGCGAGAAGTTGAGCGGGTTGCTGTTCTGGCGGTTGATCAATCCGGCCGGCAAGTCCCAGCCGTGATCGAGATAGAGTTCTTTGGCGACTTCAGTCAGGCGAGTTTTGTAGAACGGCAGGTTGATGGCCTTCATCTCATCGGCTTGAATGCGCGACCATACGCAATGCGCATGGCGGCGGCCGTTCTTCTCGTGAAGCACCAGCACGCGTGGTTGGCCTTCGAGGCCGACGGCTTCTTCGACGCGGTCGGCGGCATCGGTGAAGGCGTCCGTTGGCACGCTCTTGCCTTGCGGCGGGTTGAGGCTCACCGAAAACAAGAACTGCTTGCAGCGCGTCCCTCTGCTGATGGCGTCCATTTCTTGGAGCGCGCCGCGCAGCGTGTCCGAAACGCAGCCGCGAATCTCATGCAACTGCACATGATCGTTGTCGCGATCATTGGTCAGGTGGTTCGCCAGATTGCTGGCGCCCGAGCGTTGGTTGCCGTGCAGGATCATGGCTCACCCGCGCGGGTTCATCCGCAGTGCGATCAGCAACGCTTCCCGCATGGCGATGATTGCGGCGCACGCGTGCTCCAACTGCTGGCGGATGTCCTCATCGACCTCCAGCGTCCCCATGTTGGCGGACTTGGCGAGCTGGTTGAGATTGTTGGAAAGGCGAGATTGACCTAGCCCGGAGAGCAGCATCGCGACTTTCTGATCATCGAGCTGCGGCTGCCTGGAGAGCTGCCGCTTGGTGACGCCATCGCCGAGCAGCACGTGGCGGATGTGTTGGCCGAGCGGCCGTCGCCCGGCTTGGGCTTTCAGGAACGCTCGCTCTTCCGAGGTCAACCGGATCGAGAATGGCCGCGTATCGTTTGATCTTCGACGGACCGGGCCGCGCTGATGGACTGCCGCTGCGAAGGCCAGAGAGATGGACTCAGGAGCTGATGGAACGATGCTCATGGCTGCGGCCCCCGGAAAAAAGGAGCCTCGCGTTCGAGCGTCTCATTCCACTTCTCTAGCGTCTCGATGGCCTCGATGGTATGGTCAGAAAAGTTCGGAGAAAGTTGCATCTTCTCCGCCATCAACAAAGCCCAAGCCTTTGAAAGCTTGGGCTTTTTTGTTCTCGCCTTCAGCGCTTACCATATTCTTAGCCATACATTGCAATGCGATGGGCAGCGATGGCATGCGCGCACTCTTGCCGGTTTCGATGGCCCACGTCAACCGAAAAAGAAACGATAGGAAGGCGACAATTTCCCGAGCAGTACGCGCGCGCGCACGCGCGATGCGTGGGGAAAATAGTGCTGACCTTCTGCGCACACGGGAGGTTCCGGGCTTGCGGCGGATTCGCCCTTGCAGAGCAGCAAGGACTGCCGGTCGATCCGATAACGCTGGATGAGTTCGCGAAGTCCTCTCGCAAGAGCATCGCTGCAACAACGTCGAAGCTAGTTGCCGCCTGCTTGGTGCGAGTGCGGAAACCACGTGAAACCTAGCGCACGCAGGATGATCCGTTCCGTCAGCAAGGCCAGTCTCATCAATCGATCGCTGTCCTCGCTCGTCTCTTCAGCTACCGCCGAATGCACGAGCTTGTTGCGGTAGCTAAATGCTTTTCGGAGTTCGTTCTCAAGCTCGGCCGCATCTCCCCAGAGATCGTTGGTGTAAACGTCAAGGCGAGGCAAAAGACGACATATCAGTTTTACGATCGGTGGGCGCTTCACTTCCGGCGCTTTTTCGAGAAAGTCGTCCACTACTGCGCTACTCCATCCGTTGCTAGCCCCGAAGTCACGGATTGCCGCCTTTACCACGCCCTCAAGCTTCTTGAGCTGACTCGAAGAGGGACGGGCATCCGTTGGTGTTGCGTCGACAACAGTTGACACGATGGCTTCGAGCGCTGCATGAAGCAACACCAGTGCGGCTGGCATGTTTTCGGCACACCAGGACGCCACGACAAAGTCTATGGCGCGGGTGATCTCGGCGCGAGCCTGCGTCAGCTGGCCGAGCAAGCCTTCAAACGAGCTTGCAGCATCTTCTTGAGTAAACATCGGCCCCACTAGCCCACTTCTCAGTTGCCTGGCGGCTAGTCGCTTCGTGGCACTCTGCTGAACGTGCCTGCCGTCCTTCTTGAGTACACACACCGTTATTTGCATCCACGGCGTGGAAGCACGAGAAATGAACGATAAGAGGCGCGTTGAATCTTTCAGTTGAGCCTCCACGCGGGAGATGACATCTGGCACCGTTGTATCTGCCAGAGCGTTCCACTCTGTCCGCATCATCGCGCACGAGATCAGAGCCACAGATCTGGGTGCTTGATCGGCGAGCGGGGAGCTGTTGTAGCCGATTCCGAGCGTCCATGACGCCCCCTGGCTTCTCCAGATCACATCGGGATCGCCGGTCTTCTCGACCCTTTCTACGGATCCATCACGCCGATACGCTGTGTTCCTCCTGTCGGCCACTAACCCAGCTGCTGCAAGTTCCACCTCAACCCGAACGGTTTCTCCGGCGATAACGTCCTCATCAGGAGGCAGTCGAGTCCACTCAGCAAAGGTGATTTTCGCTTCTACTAGTTCCATTCGAGCATTCATCGGACGGCTTAAGATGACTCGTCCGCGATCATCATCCAAGGCAATTTCGATCACCTGTGGAAACGGATTCATCTGCCAGAACAGGGACCAGTTGCCGCCAATGATGTGAACTTCTAGAACTGCCAGCGGATCGAATCGGTCGTGGCGACAGATGGCCACGACGTTGGCAGCGTCCGCATTTGGAAGCCTCAGCGTGCCCTTAATAGTGAACTGGTCAGCGAAGACCATGGGTCAAGCGTCTTTGAGGTTCGTGCCGAGCTTGCGACTCATCAATCCTCCGGTTCCGAAACATCGCATGCTTCGTTGCCCGATCGTTCCAGGCAATCACATCGGACTCGGTCCAGACATTGTTCGTACTGCGCAACCGCAAGCCCGGTATTAAACTGCTCGCAAGCCGTCCAACTCTGTTCGGCGCAAACTCTGAAGTCGCGGCGATGCTCTCGGGCGGCCTCACAGACGAATCTATCCTGAAAAATGCCGAGACAGGTCTGATCCCACGCCGATAGACCCAGCCAAACCGCCACGGTTAGCAACAGCGCAAGAGCCCATGCCGCCAAGGTTTTCAATTTCCACCTCCCGGCATCAGGCCACGCCCATGATGATAGCGTTTACGAATTGTAAGCTTGTAGTTGTGCGCGATCCCGTTCGAGGAGCAAATCGTGACTGTCAATCAGTCGATGCAAACGGAGGACGAACTAGCACGGGATCGAGCATTCGACCGTCGGCTTACCAAAGGCGCGGCAATCCTGAATGGTCTTGCTTGGGCGGTGATGCTGTTAGCGGGCACGCCTAATCTGGCTTGGTCGATTCCCATGGTGCTTGTTTCCTTTGCCGGACCCATCTTGACTGCGAAGAGGATTGACGACCTTCGCGCGTTCTCGGGCGTTTCGGTTTTGGCGCTAGCGTTGACCAGTGCCCTGTACTTGCACGAACTTGAGAACGATGTGGTCCAAGATGCCTACTATAACCACCGCCAAGCGATCAATTGCGGTGACGCAGACAAGCTCGCGGCATATGACGGTGATCGTCGCGCGCTTGGTGACAAACCGCTGCCGACAGATCAGACAATCGAACGCTGCCGCGAGACCGAAGACTTGTGGGATTTTGTGTTCGAAATGGAAAAGCGGGGCTGGGGGAGCGTGAAATAGCGGCGGTTCAAGGCTTAGGGAGATGTGGAAATAGTTCGGAAAATGGCGCTCGCCTTCTGCACGCGCGGGAAGTTCCGCTGGCACTTCGCTTTCGGAGCCAGCCTTCTACGACAGGGCTATCATGAGGGTTCTCGAACACACGCGGAGCCGCAGGGGCAGTGCAGTGAGTTTCTTTGACAAGTCAGATGGCTCCAGCGAACGAGGCGAAGAGTTATCGAAGGTTCCGGCGCAAGTGCGACCGGAAACGAACGCCGAAACTGCGCTGCGCGAAATGTTCGACGCAGTGCCCGTCGTAACGTCAGACGGTCGACTCTTTGTTCCCGGCAACCCCGAAGAGATTCGAGCCCGCCTAGTGAAAACTGGTTTGCTCTGCGATGGCAAAGTCCGTGTGCGAAATGGTGCGGCGATAGGAATCCAGTTCGATGCAGATGAGCGAAACAGCCTAGAGCAGTACTTTCGAGATCGTCCGTCGACCTGCAAGACGGAAGAGCCCACCGGCGAAGCCAATGGCGCCAACTGGCAAGGATTTTGGATCGAACTTGCCGTTACTGTTTGCCTGTTCGCATTCTTGTACTTCCGTACCATGTCGCACCCAGGAGTCTCAGCTCTACAGGAAGTGGCCATTGCAGCGGTCATGTTGTTCATTCTGGTGCTCGCCCCGTTGACGCTTCTACTCGGGGTGCTTTTGGCAGTGCGGCGCAAATGGGAACCAACTATCCGACTGCACCTTCGTTATGCCTTGCGTATGTGCTGCGCAGCGGTAGTTCTGCTGGGCTACGGCGCCGCCTACGGGCGCTGTATGGAGAATCAGCGCTCATCGCACGAATGCCGCCCGGCTGTTGTTATCCAATCGATCCTCTTTGGCGCTCCCTCCTATGGCTTTTGACGTGTCTGTCCGTCGCGTTCCTGGTTCGGCCGAAACACTTAGGTCTGGCTAACCCGACCTTGCAAACTCCTGATCGCACTTGGACCTCACATGAAGTCACTACTACTTGCAATCGCCCTTAGCCAAACATTCCAGGGTTATCCGTGCACTGAGGATTGCTCAGGGCACGAAGCCGGCTATGAATGGGCTGAAGAAAACGAGATCGAGGACGCTGACGACTGTTCCGGCGGTAAATCGCTTTCCTTCATCGAGGGTTGCGAAGCGTGGGTTGAAGACAACGCACCGTCCGTAACCTGGTGCGAAGACATTGAGGACGATGAGGAGCGCGAAGAGGAAGAGGCGAACGGTGACTGTGAGTGGTAGCCACTGGAGGCCGCATCAATTACGAACAGAATTCCCGTGGGCCTGTCGCGAGAAGTGCCCCTGATCGCTGACCCAAGCACGCAGCAAGTTCCAAGCAATGGAGGCCATCAATGCCGAAGCGAGAGATTCCAGAACATCTCAAGAATCTAACTTCCACCCAGATACTGGCGTTGAGCGCGGCACGATTAAAAGAGCGGTATTCGCGGCATCCGTGGTACGCGAAGTGCGCGGCGGAAGACGGGGAATCGTACTGGGAGAATCTAGCCGCCAGCAACTGGAACAGCTACCTGCTGCCGGACCTTGATCCTTCGGCGACCAAGCCCAAGCTATCAGCCGACGATAGCCGCGATACAAGCGAAAGTTAGAGCTTGAGCTTTGGCGTCGGCAGCGCGTCCACCGTTGCGATCCGATCAGGATTGATCTATTCGCGGTGGTTCCCGTAGGTGACCGAAGTGACCCTGTTTTCGGCATAACCTCTATTCGAGGCGTTCTCTCTAGTGCTTAACCCAGAACCAGGGTCACTTGGGTCACTCCAACCCCGTGCGGGCATCTCGTCGCGAATTCGCAATCCGCGCCACCGCCCACCGCTCCCATGCTTCACGCGCTCGAATCCACGCTCAGAAAGCCGCATCCCAAAATCTCGTTGCGTCTTCGCGCGCTCGCCTGCCTCTTCGCACCATTGGCAATAGCCGGCATACAGTCGCTTTGCGGTCTCGGTCACCCGCGAATCGGTCTCGCAGAACTCGGTGAGGAACAAGCCGACAGCGTCGGATGCCTCGCGATAATCGGTGGTCGCCGCGCGCACGGCAGGCGGATTGTTGAAGCCCTGGGCTTGATAGCGCTGCCAGCCACGCCAAGCCCATTGCAAGATGCCGGGCAACTCATTCCTTAGCGTGTCGGGCAGCTTTGGGTCTCGTTGGTCAGGCGGTACCGTGTGCGCGAATGGAATGAGTCGCAGGCGGCGCCACACGCCCTCGTCCGTGCCTTGCACCTTCGGCCGGTGATTTGTTTGTAGCACCAGCAGATGCGATGGCCGAAACTGGTAGTAGTCCATTCGCATGCGTCGCGCGGTAATCGTGTCGCCGCCGGTGAGTAGCTTCGTGCGTTCCTCATTCAACCTGCCAGCCTCGCCGGTTTCCGACACAACGACGAGCCGTCGCCCCTGCAAGTCCGCAAGACTGGTCGGATGTTCGCTTCCTGATCGAGAGATGAGGAGATCGGGCGCCGCTGCGCCGGCATAATCGCCAAGCATTGCTTGGAGCGCGCCGAGCACGGTGCTCTTGCCATTGGCACCGCTTCCCCAAAAGATCGGCAACAAGTGCTCACCGCGATGGCCTGAGAGCATGTAGCCGGCAAGGCGCTGAAAGTAGTCGATAAGCGGCTCGTCGTCGCGAAAGATTTCGCGCAAGACGCGCTCCCAGGTGGGCGCCTTGGCTGCTGCGTCGAACTTAGCGCCGCAGACCTTGGTAATGAAGTCAGACTGGCGATGCTCTCGGTGCTCCCCATATTGGAGATCGAGCACGCCGCCCGGCGTGCCAAGTAAGTCGGCGCAAGCGTCGAGGCTCGCAGCATCTGTACCTAGCAGCGCTTTCGCCATGCTGAGCGAGCTTTCGATGCAGTCCTGTGACTCGCTGGAGCTCGCCCACTTGAAGCGCCGCTGCATCACGGCTTCGCGCCTATTGCGCTGGTCGGCGTCTGGCGATTCCGCGACCCACGGAGCCAGCGCCGCGGCCTCGGCCGCGATCAGCTTTCCGAGGCGATGCGCGTATCTACGAGCGCCGTGTTCGTCGTGTCTCCATGGCGGCGTCCAGCAGTGCCAGCCGATGCCATTGATGAAAAGCAGCTCAGTGCGGAAGTGCGTCACCAGTCGGTGCGCGTTCGCAAGGTGCGAGCATGGGTCGTGCGCGTCGCCCCACGGAGCGGCAGCCGGTGCGACTGCCGGTGCGGCCCGGTGGCGCGCCGCCCGCATGACGCGATCAAGATCGCGCGCGGCCCGATCATCGATGCTCTCGATGTAGGTCTCGGGTCCGCTCATCGAGCGCCCCCAATCGCCACCCGCGCGGCATGTATGCGTTCGGCGGCGAGGGCAAGGCGCGCATGGTCGTCAGCGCTCAACGTGCGTCCTCGTTGCAGATCGCCGGCTGCAATCAGCACCACGCTGGCCTCGCCATCGAGCACATTCGCGCATGACCGCAGTTCCGCCCGAAGGGCGAGCCCCTGCAATTCGCGGCGCGCCTCAGGCGATGGGTCAGTGATGCGGCGCGGGAACAGATCGCCAACGGTGAGCCCGACGGAACCAAGCACATCGCCGATTGAGCATCCCGCGAAACAGTGGACTAACACGCGACCGTCGTTGCCGGCAGTGACGCTCAGGCTCGCGGTGCGGTCCTCATGCGCCGGGCATCGCGCCGTGTAGCCCGCGCCGGTCTTTCGAACCCGATCAACGCGCGACAGGAATTGTTCCAGTGAAAGAGCGTTGTAGCCGCTAGACTGTGTCGGCGCCTGTCCAGTCGCACGTTGTCTCACAGAGCCCCGCCCGCCAGCGGGGTTTTGTTTTTGTGGCTCACTGCGCACTGAGTGTCCCTCCGTGCCTAATCGATGTGTCTTGCAGCGTAGGTGAGTTGGCGTAACGCAACTACGGGCGCCGATGGACACGCATCTTCGTCCGCGACTTGCTTGGGTGTCTTGTGACGCAGGTCAAAGACTCTTCGAGTGGCTGCATACCGCGAAAGTCAGTCGGCGGCCCATAGAGTTTTGCGAGTGCGTGCAGATGTGCGCCGTGCGCATTGGCGAACTTCATGCGACCGCCTTTCGCGCTTTGGCGGCAGCGATCCAGCTATCCGCGAGCGCGTTGACTTCGGCGAGGTCGTAGCGCGTCATTTTGCTCGACAGCTGAATCCGCGTGATGTGACCCCGTTGAACCAAATGCCATAGGTGTGTCTCGCCGCAGCCGAGAAGCCGGCACGCCTCGCGTGCAGAGATCAATCTTGCAGTGGTGTCAGTAGTACGCATGTGTCTTCTCCATCCTTCGTGTGATGGAAATGCTGCGCGCTGACGAGGTTTTGGCAAACGGAAAAAAGTAGGTGTCTTACGGCACCTACTTTTTTGCCTTCGATCTTTTCACTGCCTTAGCCAAGTACTTTGCCAAGCTGGATTTCGAGCGACGCAGTCCAACGAACGTTAGGAGCAAGTCGAGAAGCACCTGATTAGGCGACAAAGTCTCTCCATCGGGTTTGCGTTTCATGGCAGGCTTTTGCTTTGCCGGAATCGCAATTACGATTTCCGCGACCGATACGATTTCATCGTCGAACGACAATCGTTGACGCACGAGCGAACTGGCGGCTTTTTCAGCCGCGTCCGCCAGTTTCTCGATGATCTCAGACGCCTCTGCTATTGGTCGGAAGTCGTCGCCAGCGGCATGTACCATGTCATAAAAACCGGGGTGAGTTTTTGCCCTCTCCCTGTCGAGCGCCTCCACTTGCTTGCCTGCGCTATCAAGTACCTTCTCGCCCTCAATCAGAGCGACCAGTCTCCGCGCGTCTCGCGCAACGCGACGACAATATCTCACGCGGTCTTCGGGCGTCGGGCCATAGGTGGCGTAAGGGATTCGCCCGCTCAGCCATCCAAGTTTTGACGCAACTCTCAACCGAATGTCCGGTCCATGGCCGGGGCAATACTCGTTCAGAACGGCATCTAGCTGTCCCCAGTGAAGGTCCGGCGGCGACAGCGCTTTCCGCCTGAACAAAGCGGTTGGATTCTGCTTTCCAGACTTACGGGGCATGAATGCCTATGCTCCTATCCCGCCATATTCGCCACCGCCAACCGCAACCCAAACGCGCGCAGGATCGCGGCCAGTGTGTCCAGACGCGGGTTTCCTTTCTCCGACAGGGTTCGATAGAGGGTCTCGCGACTCAGGCCCGTGCGGGCGGCCAGTTCGGTCATGCCGAGCACATCGGCGACGGTGCGCAGTGCGAGCGGCAACACGCGGTGATCGCCGTCTTTGAGTGCTTCGGCTAGGTAGCCGGGAACGTCGCTGGCGGTCAGGTATTCGGCCGGTTGGAACGGCACGCTAGCTGTTCGCATGGTAGTCGTTCCAATAGTCATGAGCGCGTCCGATGTCATTGGGTCTGTATGTTCGCCAATCCAAAGCTCACGCGCTACGCCGACGCGATGCAGCCGGCGCAGCGATAGGCGCAACCGATGCAGCGGATTTCCGCTGGCTCAGGTAATCGTCCCACGCCTGCATGAGTTTCGCACGCTTGGCGAAAAGATCGCCGCGACGGTACGCGGCTTCGACTTTGTTCTTGACGATGTGCGCGAGCGCCATTTCGACAACGTCGCTGCCGAAGCTGGTGGTTTCTGCGGCCCAATCGCGGAACGAGGAGCGGAAGCCGTGCGCGGTGATGCCGGTCTTTCCGAGATCGCGCTGCAAGAATGCGCGCGGCGATTCGGCGTTGAAGTGCGTGCGCGGTTTGCTTCCAGGCAATACGAAGTCGCTGTCTCGCGGCAATTTGCGTAACAACTTCACGGCTCGCGCGCAGAGTGCCACACGGTGTTCGCGGCCCGCTTTCATGCGCGCAGCGGGAACGGTCCATACGGCGCCGTCCAGGTCGAATTCGTCCCACGTTGCGGCCACGAGTTCGCTCACGCGGCATGCGGTGAGGACGATCAATTCGAGCGCGATGGCGCTCAGGCTAGTGCGGTCGCGAAGCTCGGTCATGAAAGCCGGCATGTCTTGCCACGGAATCGCCGCATGGTGCTGCGCTTTGGCGATCTTCGATGGTGCCGGCAACAGCTCGCTCAAATGACCGTGCCATCGCGCGGGATTGTCGCCCTTGCGAAAGTGCCGAACCGTGGCCCAATCGAGCACGGCTTCGATGCGCTGGCGAACTCGGCTGGCGGTCTCTGTGCGCGTGCGCCAGATTCGCTCCAGAACCCGCACCACGCTATCGGTTTCAATCTCCGACACCGGGAGATCGCAGAGCAGCGCTGCGTGCGTTCTGAGCGTGTTTCGCCATTGGCTTGCGTGCTTTTCATTGCGCCAGCCTGCGCGGTGCGCCTCGATGTAGCTTTCGGCGCATTCGCCGAACGTCAACCGCTTGGCTTTTTCCAGCGCGAGCGTTTGCTTCTCTTTGGCGCGCTCGGTGAGCGGATCGCGTCCGGCGTGCAGAATCTTGCGCATTTCCAGCGCGAGGTTTCGCGCTTCTTTGAGCGAGATCGTCGCAACGCTGCCGAGCCCCATATCGATCAGGCGCAACTTAGGCGCGCCGCGCTCGGCATAGCGAAATATCCAGGATCGCCCCGCGTCGCCCGATACCCGCAGATAGAGCCCGCCACCATCGGCATGCATGCCCCGCCCCAGGCTTTTGACCTGAACCGGCGCAAGGCGATTCAACGCCCGTGGACGCTTGCGCTTGGACTGAACAAGGTCACCGCTATGCGACGTCGCCATGGTTTCGCCCCGGCCTTGCTGCGATATCCGTTACCATATATTTGCAGCCGGTGACGTGCAAGTGCATACGATGGCTTGCGAGCGATGCGAACCCAACGTATTGATTCAGATGTCAAATTTCGATGCTTGAAAAATGGCGTGCGATGGCATAAGAGCCAATGTTCGGCGGACACCCTCTCCGCCACGAACAGGCCGCCCACCGGGCGGCCTTTTTCGTGGCGGTGAGGGTGGGATGAGTATCCCATCGGGTTCGACCCGGAGGCAGGATGCCGAGAGGGCGCGAGCGAATGCGAGTCCCGAAGGGACGCGGGCCATGGATGGCCCGCGCAATCCCACCCTCTCCGCCAAAACTGAAGCCGCCCACGGCGACTTCAGTTTTTCGGTGTGCCTTTAAGCGGCCTGAATTTCAACCCCGGTCGGTGGATTCCTCGGTTCCGCGCGCGACTGCTTTGCCTGCCATGTTCGGCAGTTTTGCAACCGTCATGCGCAACCCGAATCCGCCCAGCATCTTGGGCAGGGGCAGCGCGAGCGGTAACCTGCATTCATCTGACCGTCTTCGCGGCTTCGCCAAGGGAGCTCGGTAGCTCGCTCGCGGTCAGGTTACGGCCGTTTGGACGCTAGCAGCCTTCATTGCCTTGCGAACTGCCGCCATGTCTGGCGCGATCGCGATCGGGAATTTCCGATTGGGCGCGCGGGGGCTCATTGCGTGACTACCCCTACCGGATCGCTCAGCCATTTATTTTACATCGTCGACTTTGGGTTCACGTTGGCAGGTTCATCGGAGCAACGCTTCGCCGGCCTCAGCCCTTAGGCGAAGCTTCGAAATCAGCGCGTCAATCGACATGCCGTCACGCCGAGTCGGAAATGATCGGCCAAAAATGGGTCAGCGATGGTTTCTCACGCCGCCTTCTTCGCCTTCGCCACCGCCAACCGCAACCCAAACGCACGCAGAATCGCGGCCAACGTGTCCAGGCGCGGGTTTCCTTTCTCTGAAAGGGTTCGATAGAGAGTCTCGCGACTCAAGCCCGTGCGCGCGGCCAGCTCGGTCATGCCGAGCACATCGGCGACGGTGCGAAGGGCGAGCGGCAACACGCGGTGATCGCCGTCTTTGAGCGCTTCGGCCAGGTAGCCGGGAACGTCGCTTGCGGTCAGGTATTCGGCCGGTTGGAACGGCACGCTAGCCGTTCGCTTGGTAGTCGTTCCAGTAGTCATGAGCGCGTCCGATATCCTCAGTTTGGGTGCGCTTGTCGCCAGCGCATAGCAAGATCACCAGGGTTTCGCCGTCCTGCCCGCAATACGCGCGGGGCCGTGATCGACGCGCAGTTCAAACAAACCCGAGCCGATCGGGCGCCAATCGCCGCGGTTGCCGGACGCCAAGCGCGTCAGGCGCGCAACGATTCGGCGCCGGGCTTCGCCATCGCGCAGCGCCCGCAGCCAATCGCCGAAGGGTCGCTCGCCGTTTGCAGTCTGGTATTCGCGCACTTCGATCATGCTTAGTGTAGCCCACAAGCTACGCCGACGCGATCCAGCCGGCGCAGCGATAGACGCAACCGATGCGGCGGATTTCCGCTGGCTCAAGTAATCGTCCCACGCTTGCATGAGCTTCGGACGCACTGCAGGCGCAATCCGGTGCTGCGGTATAGTGCTGGTGGGCTCAAAGACAAGCAACCATGAAACAGTTCCGCCACGGCGACGTCATCATTCAACAGGTCGATGCACTGCCTAAGGATCCGGAGCCGTTGCCGCATTTAATCCTGGCGCACGGCGAACTGACGGGTCACGCGCATCGTATCGCGCCCGCCAGCGGCGCCAAGCTCTTCCGGAGCGTCAAGGGCTTGTTTCTGGAAGTCGAATCCGACGGCCTCGCGGTCGTCCACGAAGAGCACGCGAGCATTGCGCTGCCACAGGGCATTTATCGCGTGTGGCGGCAGCGCGAGTACAGCCCGGAGGAGATCCGGATTGTTCGGGACTGACACTGGTCGCGGCGCGAAGATCGAGCTGCGCGATTGTTCTCAGCCGCTGCCGCCGAAGCTGCACTGCTTCGATCTCGACCTGACCGGCTATCAGCTCGATCGTCTACCCGACGATCTGCACGTCGAGAGCCGCTTGATCCTCGACAATGCAACGCGCCTGCGTTCGCTACCGGCGAACCTCAAAGTCGGTTCCTTGAGCTTGCGCAATTGCGCCATTCTCGAGGCCTTGCCGGAAGGCCTCGAATGCTGGTTTCTGGACATGACCGGCTGCGAGCAGTTCAGCCGCTGGCCGCAGCGTGCGAACATCAGCACCGGCTCGGTGATCTTGCGGGACTGCAGGAGCCTTAGCTATCTGCCGCCATGGCTGACGCGCCTCGCGAATCTGGACTTGGCCGGCTGTCTGCAACTTCAGCAGCTCCCGACCGATTTGATGCTGACCGGTTGGCTGGACCTCGCCGGCACTGCTATCGCCGCTTTGCCGCCGCATCTGGCCGATACGCGCTTGCGCTGGCGCGGGGTTCGGATCGATCGACGCATCGCATTCGAGCCCGCGAGCATCACTGCTATGGAGGCGCTCAAAGAACCCAACGCGGAATTGCGCCGGGTGATGATCGAGCGCATGGGTGCGCTTGAATTCGCCCAGCAGGCGAACGCTCAGGTACTCGATGAGGACACCGACGCGGGCGGGCGACGGCGGCTTCTGCATATCCCGTTAGAGCAAGATGAGCCGCTCGTTGGCCTCAATTGTCGCTGCCCATCCACCGGGCGCGAGTACTTGCTGCGCGTGCCGCCGAAGACCAAGACCTGCCATCAAGCCGCCGCGTGGATCGCCGGATTCGACGACCCGCGCGACTATCACCCTGACCAGGAAACTTGAGTCGCAGTGAACGATCATGGCCCGAATCCGCCAAGAACGAATGTGGCCATGATGACGCAGAAACGCATCCTTCCGCCTCCCCAGGCAACCGGGAGTCGCAGGGGCCGGTACAACGCCAATCACCATTGATCGACGGAACCACCATGATCGAACGCAAGCTGATTTACATGGATGCCAAGTCCAGCAAGTTCTGGAACATACGCCAGGACGGCGAGGCATACACCGTGACTTATGGTCGTATCGGTACGTCGGGGCAGGAAACGGCCAAGACCTTTGCCAGCGAAGCCTTGGCGATCAAAGAGGCCGAGAAGCTCATCAAAGAGAAACTGGGCAAAGGCTATGTGGAAGCCTCGGCGCCGCAAGCGGAGGGCGCCCTTCCGCTCGCGGCATTCGCCAACATCAATCAACGCGACGATTTGTTCCGCAACGCCGGTACGTTCGTCGGGATGCGCGTGGTCGACTACGCGATGGACAAGCCGGCGCGCAGCGATGTGGCGTATCGATTCCGCAGCGACTGGGACGACGACCAGATCGTTCCCGCGCTCGAACATTTTCTGGCCACTCCTGCTGCACTGGAAGCGACCGCGATCGTCATCGGCGCGTGGTTCGGGGACGATACGTCCAACACCCCGGACGAGGTGTTGAACGTGCTCATCCAAAACCGCGCCCGCGTACCGAAGTTGACGGCGCTTTTCGTGGGCGATGTGACCAGCGAAGAGAACGAGATGTCGTGGATCACGCAAACCGATATGGCGCCGCTGCTGCAGGCGTTCCCGGATTTGCAACTGTTACGCACGCGCGGCGGCACCGACCTTAAGCTGACGCCGCTCAAGCACACGAATCTGCGCGCTCTGGCCATGGAAACCGGCGGCATGGATGCCAGTGTGGTGCGCAGCGTCTGCAGTTCCGACTTCGAGCAACTCGAGCATCTGGAGCTGTGGCTGGGCACAGACGAGTACGGTGCCACCGTGCGCGTCGAGGACCTGCAACCTTTGTTATCCGGCAAACTGTTTCCGAACCTCAAGTACCTCGGCCTTCGTAACAGCCAAATCGTCGACCAGATCGCCGTTGTTGTCGTCAACAGCCCGCTGGTGCAGCGACTTGAAACCCTGGATCTGTCGCTCGGCACGCTCAGCGACGAGGGCGGTGAGGCCTTGCTGCACCTCAAGGACAGCAAGCTCAAGAAACTCAACTTGCACTATCACTATATGTCGCCGGACATGGTCAAGCGCCTGCGAGCCCTGCCCTTCCCGGTTGATGCGACAACGCCGACGGATATGGAAGCCGACGAAGAGGACCGCTTTGTCGCGGTCGGGGAATAGTGCGTTGTCCGCGATGAGCGACCGCCTCGTTCGCCATCAGGCCGCCCGCCGCTCGAACTCCGGCAGGCGCGGCGGGGGCGATGGCACAGGTTCGGCGGGCGGCAGTCTCAGACCCACACGATAAGGCACGAGCGCCTCGAAGCCGTAGCGCTCGATAAATGCGTACAACTCGTCGTCGCTGGCGGGAATAAAGTAGCGCATGGTCCTAAGCTCCGAAGCTCCGGCTTGTGGTCAGTCCATCACGCTCACGCGAAACCGCGGTGACGCGGGAAAGGCGAATCGCTGACAACAGCGTTGGTGAGTCCAATTTCGCATCAGATGCCGAGCGAAACTGAGCAGCAGTCCGTGAAACTCTGGTTCGATCCGGGAGCTGCGCTACTCCCGCGCCAGCAGACCTTGCCGCCACGCCCATACGGCCGCCTGCGTGCGATCGGTCAAATTCAGCTTCGCCAGCACATTGCCCACGTGGGTCTTGACCGTGGCCTCGCCAATTCCAAGGCGGTCGGAAATTGCCTGGTTGGATAGCCCCTGCGCAATCAGCAGCAATACCTCGCGCTCGCGAGCGCTCAGCAAGCCGACTTGCGCACGATCTTCGCCGCGCAAGGCGCGGACCAGCCCCGGCGCAATCTTCGGGTGCAACACGGCTTCGCCGCGAGCGCTGCGGCGCACGGTGTCCACCAGCTCTGCGCCGCCGATTTCCTTGAGCTGGTAACCCGTCGCGCCGGCTTCGAGCGCTGGCCGGACTTGATCCTCATCGACGCTGGACGTCAGGATCACCACTCGCGTCGCCGGGCTTTCCGCGCAAATCATGCGCGTTGCATCGATGCCGCTGCCGCCGGGCATGAACATATCCACGAGCGCGACGTCGGGGCGGTGTTCGCGCGCCAGAACGGCGGCCTGGTCGGCGCTGCCGGCCTCGGCGCAGACGTCGATATCAACGTGAAGCGACAGAAAGGCGCGCAAACCCTGGCGTACCACGGCATGGTCGTCGACTAACATTACGCGAATCATGTTTCTTCCTCGTATTGCAGCGTCACGGTCGTGCCCTGCCCGTTCGGGCTATCGACCCGCAGCTCGCCGCCCAGGGCTGTTGCGCGTTGGCGCAGGTTGGACAAACCCATCCCAGGCGGCCGGGGCTGGGCCCCGCCGCGACCATCGTCGCTGATTCGGAGCGCAACCGTCTGCGCCGTGCGTTGCAGCTCGATCGTCGCCGTCGTTGCGCCGCTGTGGCGCCAGATGTTGGCCAGCGCCTCGTCGACGATGCGCAGCACACCATCGACAGCGCGCGGCCGCAGATAACATTCGGGCGGCAAGGCCATTTGCAGCGCGATGCCACTGCGTCTGGCGAAGTCCTCGCCGCGCTGGCGCAGCGCCGGCACCAGATCGTCGCGCTGATCGGCGTCGGCGCGCAGCTCGCGCAGCATATCGGATAGCTCGCGCTGAATTTCGCCGACGAGCAAGGCCGCTTCGCCGAGCGCCTGGCCGGAAGCGCCCGCACGCGCCGCGTCGAGTTGCAGCGATAGCGCGAAGACTTTTTGCTTGACCGTATCGTGCAGATCGCGGGCCAGCCGGCGGCGCTCCTCGAGCGTTGCCAGTTGCGATCGGATTGCGAACTGCAGCTTGAGGTCTTGGGCCATTTGATTGAGTGCGCGCGCCAGTTCGCCCAACTCATCGCCACTGGCATCGCTCAAGGCGCGGCTGAAATCGCCACGCGCCCAGGCGTTAGCAGCGCTACCCATTCTTGCCAGCCGATGCAACACGCGATAGCGCAAGAACGCGGCCGAGCCGAACAGGAACAGCACCAGATAGGCGACCGCTATCGGCCATTCGAAACTCAGTCCGCGTTCGAAATGGCGCCACGGCGAGGGTACGCGCATCGTCAGCCGCAATTCGTCGCCGCTGGGCAGCGGCGCATGCCAGCGGCGCTCGACGACGTGCGCTTGCGATGGCGGTGTCGGCGTTTGCGCCGCCACGATCTCGACGGCGAAGGGATGCTCGGTCAGCTCCAGTAGCACATAGGCTGCCTCGGTACCAAGGCTTTCGCGGGGACGTTCAAGCTCAAGTACGAATCGGCGCAGGCGCTCTTGCAAATCGTCGGGATGGATTTGCCGCGCGAGCGCTGCCATCACGGCTTGCGCTTCACGATCCAGCACACGCTGCACGCGGCCGTCGTCCAACTCGCGCACGCAGCGCTGGAACTCGAAAGCTAGTATCGATTGCTCAATGAGCAATAGCGCCGGTACGCTCAGCGCTAGATAGAACATCGCCAACTGCCACCGCAAGCCGCGCATTTACGCCGTCGCACCGATCCCAAAGGTATCGCGACTATTCACCAGTTCGACTCCTCGCAACATCTCCACCTTAAGGCGTAGGCACTACGACTTCGCGGCGATTCGATGCCGCTGTCCTGCTCCTATGCTCTGCCGCAGCCTGGATGCGGGAAAATGCGGATGCGACTGCGTTGTTTGAGTGTGCTGATCGGTTCGGCTCTGGCTGGCGCGGCGTCGGCGCAAACCACACCTGTGCCCACCGAACCCGACGCGCGGCTGCTGGATCGCATCCAGGTCACGGCAACGCGCCGCGCCGAATCGAGTTTCGATGTCCCGGTGGCCGTCACTGTGATCGGCCAGGAGCAGATTTCGGCATCTGCTGCGCAAACCGCGATGGATCTGCTGCACGGCGAACCGGGCACCTTTGTGCAGCAAACCACGCCGGGACAAGCGGTGGTCATCGTGCGCGGGCTGAAGGGCTCCGAAGTGCTGCATCTGGTGGACGGCTTTCGCCTCAACACCGCCTTCTTCCGCAATGCGCCGAATCAATACATGGCGCTGGTCGACGGGCAAATGCTGGAGCGCATTGAAGTGGTGCGCGGCCCTTCGGGCACTTTGTATGGCAGCGATGCGATGGGCGGCGTGGTGCAATTGCTGAGTGCCTCACCGCGCTTCACCGATGGTGGCTGGCGTAGTCAGGGCCACGTGCGCGGCATGTACGCCAGCGCCGATGATTCGTTGGTCACCCGCGTATCCGCGCAGGGCGGCAACGATCGCTACTGGTTCAGTGCCGGTGCGACCTACCAGGATGTCGACGAACTCAAGGTTGGCGGCGGTACCACGCTGCCGTTCACTGCCTTCACAGCGCGCGCTGGCGATGCCAAAGCGGTGTTCAAGATCGGCGAGAGCTCCGATCTGACGCTGCAATTGCAAACGCTGGAGCAACCGAAAACGCCACGCCACGACGAACTGGTTCCAGGCTTCGGCCAGACCCGACCGAATTCGGCGACGTTCTTTTTCGAGCCGCAAGCGCGCGACTTCGCGCAATTGGTGTGGCACTGGGACGCCAATCTGCAGGCGTTCGACAGCGCGACTATTCATCTCGGCCGGCAAGATATCCAGGACGACCGCCGCACGCGCGATTTCGGCTCGAACAACGAGGAGCGCGAGCGCAATTCCAGCGAGCTCATCGGCACCACGGCGCAATTCGCCAAGAGCCTGGGCAGCCACTATCTGACCTACGGTATCGAGTTCTATCAGGACGAGATCGCATCCTTCCGCCAGCGTCGCAACGTCGCCACCGGCGCGATCAGCGCGCGCCCAAGCCGCTTTCCGGATGGCTCGACAATGGACACGCTGAGCGCCTACGTCGCCGACGACATTAAACTGAGCGATGCGCTCGACATCTACGGTGGCGTGCGCTGGAGCCGCAGCGACGTTGAGCTGCCGGCCGTCGGCGGCATCGGCGTCGATATCTCGCCGAGCGACTGGTCGGGACATTTTGGTGTGCGCTACAGCCTCACCGACACGCTCAATCTCGTCGGCAACTATGGACGCGGATTCCGCGCCCCGAACGTTTTCGATCTGGGCACCTTTGGCGACCGACCCAGCAATCGCTTCAACATCCCGAACGCAGACCTGGATTCGGAAACCGTCGACACCATCGACGCCGGGTTGAAGTGGGCGAGCGACAGCGTGGAGGCCGAGTTCGTCGGCTATGTGTCGCGCTACAACGACAAGATCACCTCGGTGCTGACGGGCGAAACAACCTCAACCGGCCGCCTGATCACGCAGAGCCGCAACGTGACGGCGCTCGACTTGTGGGGTTTCGAGGGCGGGCTGCGCTGGTTCGTGGGCGAGGATTTGGAAGCGTATGCGAGCGCCACCTACACGCGCGGCGATGAGGAATTCGACGGCGACACCGTCGCCGCGGACCGCATTCCGCCGCTGTTCGGCAAGTTCGGCGCGCTGTGGCGGCCTGGGCCGTGGACTTTCGAAGCGTATAGCTATTACGCAACGAAGCAGGATCGCCTCAGCCCCCGCGATCGCATCGATCCGCGCATCAATCCAGAGGGCACCGCAGGCTGGATGACCTTAGGCGTACGCGCCGCGTATTCCTTGAGCGATGCCTTCAGCGTATCGCTGCGCGCCGACAATCTTGCCGACAAGCGTTATCGGGAGCACGGCACGGGCCTCGATGAGCCGGGGCGAAACCTCATCCTGACGGTAGATTGGCGGCTGGGCCGCTGAAAGCGCGAGTTGGGAGGCCGCGGGCTATAGCGCGTTCTTGTTCACGCGAAGGCACGAAGCCGCGAAGAAAGTCAGGCGTCGCAGTCCCCAGTGCCTGGCTACTTCTTTGTTTCGTGTCTTCGCGCTCTGCGCATGAAGTGGCTGCACTTGCCGCTGCAAACCGGCAGGTCGGCGCCGAAGCGCCGCCTGCTCGCGGTTGTTGGCTAGCCGACTAGTTCAACGCCGGCGTGTTCTCGGCAAAGTACTCGTGGTTGTCGGCATTGTCGATGGCCCGCTTGGGATTGGTGCGCGCCAGATTCTTCGCTGCGGTCTGTCCATAGGCATGGTCGTCGGTGCCGCCATTGACAGTGAAATGGCTCATCTCATGGATGATGGTGCCGGCGCGCGAGTCGGTGCCGGTGTTCGCTGCACTCCAAAAAGCGTTGCACAAATGGATGATGTACGGCTGATTCGGATACACGTACGCGAATGCGCTCGCCGCCGATGGCGTGCAATAGCAGTCGTAGGTGGTCGTCAGGTTCTGCAGCGCGTTGTTGATCGATGAGAAGTGACTTCTCACGGTCGAATAGCGCGTTGCGGTGTAACTGCCGAACCAGGTCGTGTAGCGCGATCCGGTGGTGCCGGCGTTGAGATAGCCGAGCGAATTGCTTGAATAGGTCTTGGCCGCGCTATGGGCACTGGACAATGCCGTTTGCTGCGACGATGAGCAGCTGGCGTATTGCACGCTGCCGGCCTTGGTCACTGCACCGCTCAGGGCGCCGAGTCCGGCGTAATAGCCGGCGCTGCGGCCCGCCGAATAAAGACTCACCGAATCGGCATCGAGCTGCATCGCGCCGAGGTCGTCGACATGGCCTTTCAGTGTGTTTTCCGCGATCACATAGCTCAGCTGACCTTCGAAGGACACTTCGTACGTGGCCGCCTCGAGCATCTCGTAGGAGGCCGCAAGATTGACCTCAGCACTGATCGACTCGCCTGGCCCGACGCGCACAAAATCGCTCGCTTCCGGATGCCCGAAATGCACGATCTTGTCCATGTAACGCACAGGCTTGCCGCCGTAACGCACTTCGAAAATCGAGCGCGACAGACCATCCAGCGGCGTTTCCCAGCGCAGCACGTAAACGGTTTCGTCGGAGCGATTCGTGAGTTGCCAGCGTACGGTTTCGCTCGGCGCAGACTTCTCGTTGCTGGCCTGTAGCGAAACGCTCAACGGCACATCGGCAAATGCAACCGCGCACGAACCCAGCAACGCCGCGGCCAAGGCCGCGCGAACACAATTGATCATGACTTCCCCTCAACGTGAGTGATCCGGCGCATCCCCATGCGCCAGTAGCAGAACTGTCTCAGGATTTGTTCATGGATGTCAACGTTACGTCATAACGGGGTGACGGTTTCCTGATCGCAGGTTGTTGGACCGGGTGTCTTTCTGCATGCTCCGACGCTGACCAAACTGCGAACGAGGAACTCATGCGCCTGCGGGTACTGATCACCGGCGCCGGCAGTGGATTGGGCCGGGCCTTCGCGGAGTTCTATGCGGCGCGTGGCGATCGCGTGGCGTGCGTCGATATCGATGGCGAACGCGCCGAGGAAACGCGGCAACGGTTGGCCGGCGACGGTCATATCGCGCTGCAGGCGGATGTGGGTTCGGATGCATCGATGGCCGCGCTGAAGAACGCGGTGCTCAGCGCCTTTGATGGCATCGATGTGTTGATCAACAACGCCGGCATTGCCTGCGGCGGCGAGATTGCGCACTCGCCGCTGGCCGATTGGCAACGCTCCATCAACATCAACCTGATGGGCGTGGTGCGTGGCGTACGCGAATTTGTGCCGCTGCTGGAAGCGCAAGGACGCGGGCGCGTGATCAATGTGGCGTCGTTCGCCGGCCTGGCGGGCGCACCGGGCCTGGGCGCGTACGGCGTCGCTAAGGCCGCCGTGGTCGCGCTGAGCGAGAGTTTGCGCGCAGAACTACATCCCAAAGGCATTGCCGTTAGCGTTTTATGCCCGAGCTTTTTCAAGACCAACTTGATGAAATCGTACGATGGCGATCCCAACGGCATGCTTGTAAGGATGGCCAGCCATCTGATGGAGAAAAGCGACATCAATGCCGCCGATGTCGCTCGCTTCGCTGTGACGCAAGCCGAACGCGGAGTTTTCATGCTGCTGCCGCATAAAGACACGCGGCTGCGCTGGTGGCTCAAACGCTGGCTGCCCGAGGTGTACTTCCGCGAAATCCTGAAGTACGTGGAGAAGCAGCAGCGACGGGCGGGGAGTGGCGGAAAGACGCGATGAGTCAACCAAAGCGAGCGCGAGTCATTGAATCGATGCCATCAATCCCAGCGCGCAGGGTTTGCGCCAGGCAACCTCGCACTCCACCAAAGGCGAATGCCGCTACTGGTCTGAACGCGCTAATGTAGTCGAAACAGCCCCTCAAGGCATGCGCGTGACACGATCGGAGTTCGAGCCCAAATTGCTGACGGTGTGGCGCGAAGGTTACGGCCTTGGTCAGTTGCGCCGCGATGCAGTGGCCGGGTTGACAGTGGCGATCGTCGCTCTGCCATTGGCGATGGCGCTGGCGATCGCCTCTGGTACCGCGCCCGAGAAGGGCTTGTACACGGCGATCATCGCCGGTTTTTTGATCTCGGCGCTGGGCGGCAGTCGTGTCCAGATCGGTGGGCCGACAGGCGCATTCATCCCCGTGGTGTTCGTCGTCATTGAACGCCACGGCTACGATGGGCTGGTGCTTGCAACGCTCATGGCCGGCGTGATGCTGCTGATCGCCGGCTGGACGCGCCTCGGCGCGTTGATGCGCTATGTCCCGCAGCCGGTGGTCACTGGATTTACTGCAGGCATCGCGGTGATCATCTTCAGCAGCCAGTTGCGCGATCTTTTTGGCCTGCAGATGGCGGCGGTTCCGGCTGAATTCGGACCCAAGCTTGTGGCTTTGTGGCAAGCCGCGCCGACCATCAATCTGTCCGCTCTGGGCCTGGCCTTGGCATGCATCGGTCTGATCGTGGCAATGCGCGCCTGGGCGCCCAAATGGCCGGCTTTTCTGATCGCCGTGCTGGTCGGGACGCTCGCCGCGCTGCTCATCGATCTGCCGGTAGAGACCATCGGCAGCCGTTTTGGCGAGCTGCCGGGCACGATGCCCACTATTGCTATGCCGATCGTGAGTCTCGAGCGTCTGCGTACGCTGCTCCCCGACGCGTTCACGATCGCGTTCCTGGCGGGCATCGAATCGCTGCTGTCGGCCGTGGTTGCCGACGGCATGACCGGTCGGCGCCATCGCTCCAACGCCGAACTGGTTGCGCAAGGCAGTGCCAATATTGCTTCAGCGCTGTTCGGCGGCCTGCCAGCAACCGGCGCCATCGCGCGCACCGCTACCAACGTTCGTGCCGGCGCACAAACTCCCGTCGCTGGCATGCTGCATGCGCTGTTCGTACTGATCTTCATGCTGGCGCTGGCGCCGATGTTGAGCTACGTCCCGCTCGCAGCGTTAGCTGCGGTGTTGGTCATCGTTGCCTGGGGCATGAGCGAGATGGAGCGCTTCAAGCACTTGCTGCGCGCGCCTGTGGGCGACCGCGCGCTGTTGCTGGTGACGTTCGTACTGACGGTAGCAGTCGATCTCACGGTGGCCATCGAAGTCGGCGTGGTGATGGCGGCTCTGCTGTTTATGCACCGCATGGCCAACACGGTGGAGGTAGAGAGCCATTCGAGCGCCAGCGATGGCGAGGACGATGACCAGGACATGCGCGTGCGGCTGCCGCCGGATGTCGAAGCGTTTCGCATCACCGGCCCCCTGTTCTTCGGCGCGACCAGTCATCTCGAAGATGCGCTACGCAGCTTTCGCGATACAGGCTATCCCAAGGTTTTCATCCTGCGCACGCGCTTGATGCCGATGGTGGATGCCAGCGGCGTCAACACCCTGGAAGTTTTCATGGCGCAACTGCGCAAAGGCGGCACACTGTTGATCTTGTCGGGCCTGCAGGCGCAACCGCAGCGCGTCTTGGCGCGCATGGGCATGACCGAGAAGCCTGGCGAACTGGCATTCGCCAGGGACTTTGAGCACGCATTGGCCATGGCGCAAGCGCATTTGCAGCGGCCATCGCCGCGCCGAACGTCAACCTGACACGCCGAACATCCAGCCGACGGCCGCCGTCAGACCCATCGCCAGCGCGCCCCAGAAAGTAACGCGCAACACCGACTTGACGATCGGCGCGCCGCCAGCGCGGGCTGCGAGAACGCCGAGAAACGCGAGGCTGGCGAGCGAGCCGAGCCCGAGGCCCCACATCAAACCCGATGCCGGAAGCACCAGCGCCAGCAACAGCGGCAGCAGCGCACCGACGGCGAAGGCGCCAGCAGAAGCCAGCGCCGCCTGGACGGGTCTGGCTGCGAGCGTGTCGGAAATGCCGAGCTCGTCGCGACTGTGTGCCGCGAGCGCGTCGTGCGCCGTGAGTTGCGTCGCGACGCTGGCGGCCAGCGTTCGGTCCAATCCCCGCTGCATGTATATCGACACCAGCTCCTCGTACTCTTGCTCGGGGCTGGTGGCCAGTTCGGCTCGCTCGCGCTCCAGATCGGCGCGCTCGGTGTCGGACTGCGAACTCACCGAAACGTATTCGCCAGCGGCCATGGACATGGCACCGGCGACCAGACTGGCCACGCCTGCGACCAGAATCGCGCGCGTCTCGGCGCCTGCTGCGGCGACGCCCAGCAACAGACTCGCTGTCGAGACGATGCCATCGTTCGCCCCCAGCACCGCCGCGCGCAGCCAGCCGCTTCGATGCGTTCGGTGCCTCTCGCCATGTCGCATGGTTGTGCTCCTGGAGTGGCGCCATTTGGCCACTCCAGTCTACTCGCAAGCGGCTTGCGCAACGCCTCTGCCAGCGAACGAAGCTATACAGCGGCGATGCGTTTCGCACACGCGATTGAGCGTACCGTGATGCTGCCGATCCGATCCAACGACACCGACCTCATGCTCAGAGCCCTGGCCAGCCTGTTTTTCTACACCCGGTTCTTCACCCGTTTCAGCCGCGTCGGACTGCGCCAACGGCAGCGAGATTGGCAAGCGTATCCGGAACGACTGGACGGCCAGACCTGGCTGATCACCGGCGCCAGCGGCGGTATTGGCGCGGCGATTGCGCGTATGGCCCATGCGCGCGGCGCACGCGTGCTGGCGGCGGCGCGCAGTGGCGATAAGCTGGCGTCGCTGGTGCGCGCGGCCGATACGAACATGGTCCCCTTGCAGGTGGATTTTTCGAGCATCGCCGACACGCGAAGACTGGTGCAGGATCTCAGCGCACGCAACGAACGTATCGACGTGCTGGTTAACAATGTTGGCGTGTTGCTGGATCGCTTCGAACTGACCGCCGAAGGCCTGGAAACCTCCTTCGTCACCAATCTGCTCAGCCACTTTGTGCTGACCGAGGGCTTGCACGCTGCGGCACGATTCGCCAACGGCGCCGCGGTGATCAACATGAGCTCGGGCGGCATGTATGGCTCGCCGCTGCGGCTTGCCGAGATGGCCGCGAACAATGGCCAGGACTACGACGGCATGGCCGCATACGCGATGCATAAGCGTGCGCAAGTGGAGTTGACGCGCGCCTGGAATCAGCGCTGGCAAGGCAGTCCGCGCGTCTACGCGATGCACCCGGGCTGGGCGGATACCGCTGGCGTTCAGACCGCGTTGCCGTGGTTTCGAGCCGCGTTGCGCGCGCAGCTGCGCAGCAGCGAAGACAGCGCCGACACCGCCTTATGGCTTGGCACAACGCGGCCGAGCACAGCGAGTGCGGGCGGCATCTGGCTGGATCGCGTGCTCGATCCCGAGCACGCGTTCGCGCTGACCAGAAAGGCAACGCCAACCGCCGACGATCTTTACGCCTTCCTGGCCACTAAGAGCGCGAGCGTCCGGCAGGTCGCGAAACGAATCGCCAAAGGCGCCTGAGTAAGGGTGGCCGGATGACTCAACCGCTCTCAGGCGATGTCAATCGTCGTCGGCATCCAGAAACAACTCATCGTCGACGACAATGAAATGGTACGTCTGGCCTTCCGCTTCGCAGTTGTCGCCGACGGCAGCGTGGGCACCGATATCGGTGACGACGAAGTTTTCGCCTTCGCTCATGTCGTCGTCGTATCTGACCTGCAGCTGCGGCGAGCGATTTTCGTTGGGCCGAGCGTAGCGCCAGCTCATCACCTGCCATTTGCCGGGAGCGATCGATACCTCCGTCCAATTCGCGTCCTCGCCCCAGCGATACGCGAAGTACACCGTATCGCCGGTCTTGGTTCCAATGCACGCGAGCGCCATACGACTGCCTTTCGCGAGTGCCGGGACCGCCGACACCATTCCTGCAGCAAAACTCAGCGCAACCATTACGCGCAACCAGTGTCTACTCTTCATAGCGACGCCTCCTGATCGACACCACCACGGGACCGAGAACTGCGGGCGAGGAATCCGGCGCCAAGTCCTTCAAGGCCGGCAACGCGCGACAGCGGAAGTATTCGCCAACTTCAGGCATCAAAGATGCGCGCAGCGATTTTTCACAAGCGATCCGAAAGACCGTGACGAACCCGCGAGTCTCCAGGTTGCAGCTTGGGCCGAATGAGTTACCTCAAATCCGACGCCGCGACGGGAAGCCCACCATGCGCTGCAAATCTTCGTCCCACAATTTCAACCGTGCGCTCTTGAAGCTGCTCCATAACGTCAGACGCGGCGCCTGCTGCAACGCTGGGTGCGATTGGAACGCTTCTCGCAATCGGTAGTTGGGGATGCGACTGGCAAGATGATGGATGTGGTGGTACCCAATGTTGCCGGTGAACCAATGCAGCCAACGCGGTAAATCGTAGTACGAACTGCCGCGCACGGCGGCTTCTTCCGAGTTCCATTCCTTCTGCGTTGCCCAGTAAGCCTCTTCGAAGGTGTGTTGCACGTAGAACAACCACACGCCCAAGGCGCCGGCAATCAGCACGATGGGCAGATGCACCATGAAGGCCGTTTTCCAACCGATCGCGAAGCCGAGCACCGCGAGGGTCACCAGTAGCACGAGGTTATTGAGCCACACGCTGGCCCATTCTTTTTTCCAGGAGCGCGGCAAATCGAACGGGAATCGATGCTTGATGACGAACTGATAGAGGGGCCCGATCAGCAGCAGCACCGGCGTGCTGCGATAGAAGCGATAACAGAAGCGTCCGAACCAGGACCGCGACAGGTACTCGCGCACCGTCAAGGTATCGACATCGCCCAACTCGCGGCGATCGAGGTTGCCGCTGGTGCCATGATGCACCGCGTGCGTCTTGCGCCAGTAGCTATACGGAAACAACGTGATGACGCCGAGCACCGCGCCCAGCGTGTTATTGGCGCGCGCACTGGCAAAAAACGAGCCGTGACCGCAATCGTGCTGCAGGATGAACAGGCGCACATACAAGCCGGCCGCGGGCACCGCGAGCAGCAATACCCACAGGTAATTCCAGTCGTTGGCGACGCCGTAGGCCATCAACGACCACAGCGCGAGAAACGGAATGAGGGTATTGATCAGTTGCCAGATCGCGCGGCCCAGATGCGGCTTGGCGAACTGGGCGCACAATTGGCGCAGCGAGACGGGCGTTGGGCTTGATGCGATGTCGCTCACGACGGCACTCAGGTTCGAAGACCTGTCGATTCTCGCGGTCTTCGATGGCTGGGGCAATCGGCCAAGTGTCCTGTATTGATGCGGACGTCGCCGGATGGCGTTTGGCTCGACGGCCGGTCGCGGTCTGGAGTGAGCAGGCCGAAAGAAACCAGCAAAAAAACCGAAGGAGCGAGCAATCGGCTAGCACCGGTGTGTTGTTTCTACCCCGTTGCCGATGCCCGCGCCGTGTCAGTGAAATCAGGTCAGGCCGTCGCAACCCCATGGCAAGTGCGGGCCGGAGGCAGTACAAGGGTTTCAAGCCAATGACGAATGACACCGGTTACCAGTTTCGCTATGCTGGGCTGAAGTCCCGAAACGGCCGCACCCTATGTACGACAAGATTTATCACGCCACGCATCCAGACATGATGCAAAGCGTCAGCAACGTGCAACTTCGCGATCGCTACCTGATCGAGACGATTTTCGCGCCGGATGCTGTTCGCCTGAACTACACCCACTACGAGCGGATCGTGGTCGGCGGCGCGATGCCGGTGGCATCGGAGCTTGTGTTGCCGGCGCAGTCCGAACCGGCATCGGCGGCTGGTCTGCCGTTCCTGGAACGGCGCGAATTAGGTGTAGTGAATGTCGGCGGCGCGGGCTCGATCAACGTCGACGGAACGCCGCTGACGCTGGCGCCGCGCGACGGCGCCTATATCCCGATGGGGACTAAAGAGGTGCGCTTCGCCAGCGCCGACCCCAGCGCTCCGGCCAAGTTCTACCTGGTGTCGACGCCGGCGCACGCGAGGCATGCGTTGAAGCATCTCTCCATCGCTGCCGCAGTGCCGCTGGAACGCGGCAGTCTCGAAAGCAGCAATCGCCGCACGATTTTCCAGTACATCGTTCCGAGCACTTGCGCCTCGTGCCAACTGCTTCTCGGGATGACGTTGCTCGAACCGGGCAGCGTCTGGAACACCATGCCACCGCATCTGCACGATCGGCGCTCCGAGGTTTACTTCTATTTCGGTCTGGATGGCGACGAACGCATTCTGCATTTTATGGGGCGTCCGGACGATACCCGCCATCTCACGCTCGCCAACGAACAGGCGGTGCTGTCGCCGCCATGGTCGATCCATATGGGCGCCGGTACGCGCAACTATGGATTCATCTGGGCGATGGGCGGCGAAAACCTCGACTACACCGACCTCAAACAAATCGATATTTGTCAGTTGCGATGAACGCCTTCGACCTCTCGGGAAAAGTGGTGCTGGTGACCGGCGCGAACGCTGGCATCGGTCGGGCGATCGCGATCGCGCTGGCGCAAAACGGGGCGGATATTGCGGCCTTGTCGCGACGCGAACCCGCAGAAACCGTTGCTGCCGTCGCGCAGCTCGGGCGACGCGCGGTCTGGATCGATGGCGAACTCGGCACTGCGATGCCGGGGGACTTTGTTGGTCGCACCGTCGCCGCGCTGGGACGTCTGGATGTGCTAGTGAACAATGCCGGCACGATTCGCCGTTGCGATGCGATCGATTTTTCCGAGCGGGATTGGGATGAGGTCATCGACATCAATCTGAAGAGCGCGTTCTTCCTGAGCCAGCAGGCGGCGCGGTATTGGCGCGCCCGCGATGCCACCGGAAAGATCATCAACATCGTCTCGATGCTGAGCTTTCAGGGCGGCATTCGAGTGGCCTCTTACACCGCCAGCAAATCGGGACTTCTGGGCATCACCCGGCTGTTAGCGAACGAATGGGCGAAGTTCGGCATCAACGTCAACGCCATCGCGCCGGGATACATCGCCACCGACAACACGGCTGCGCTGCGCGAGGATGCCGAGCGCAGCCGCGACATTCTGGCCAGGATTCCGGCAGGCCGCTGGGGCGAGCCTGGCGATTTGGGTGGCGCGGCGGTGTTTCTGGCGTCGGCGGCCGCCGACTACGTGCACGGCGCCGTGTTGCCAGTCGACGGTGGCTGGCTGGCGCGCTGATCGTAGATTCCCTTGAGACTAACGCCGAACGCCGAAACCGCGGGCGGCGACAAAATCGCGAAGGTCGCCCGGCGAGGCGCGACCAACGTCGCCCGGTATCGAGTGCTTCAAGCACGCCGCCGCAAGACCGAGATGCAGCGCTTCGGCGTCCGGCAGACGTTCCATCAATCCGTGCAGCACGCCCGCCGCGAACGCATCGCCAGTGCCGATCCGATCGACGATCGGCGAGAGCGTGTAGCTCGGGGCGCTTTCGCTGGCGCCGCTGCGGTGGATCAATCGCGCCGTCAGCGTGTGGTGATCGACGCTATGTTCCTCGCGGAGCGTGGTCGTCATCCGTTCGAGTCGAGGAAACGCGGCGAATGCGCGCGCCGCGGCGTGCGCGAAACAATCCGCAGCGGGCGCATCGCCCAACACCACGGCGATATCTCGCTCATTGGCGAACAACAGCTCGGCTCGGGCCATCAGCGAACGCAAACGGCGCTCGGGCTCGCCGCGCCATAGCGCCCACAGCTTGCTCCGGAAATTGCCGTCGAAGGCGATGCGGATCCCACGCTCGGTGGCAGCGTCGAGCAGGCGTTCGCAGGCATTCGCAGCGCATTCACCGAGCGACGGCGTGACGCCCGAGAGCACCAGCCAATCGACGCCGGCCAAAGCGCGCTCAATCTCGTCTGTCGTCCATTCGTGCCGGGCGAAGGCGGAATGCTGCCGGTCGTAAAGCACTTCCGAGGGCCGATGAATGGCGCCCGGAACCAGGAAGTACAGACCCATCCGGCCCTCGCAGCGTACCGCCCGCGTATCGACGCCGAATCGGCGCAACTCGCCGAGCACGCAGTCGCCGAGCGGCCCATGCGGCAAAGCGGTCAGGACGCGCGCCGAATGACCGAACTGCGCAAGCGCAACGGCGACATTGGCTTCCGCCCCGCCGACGCTGACTTCGAACTGCGGCGTTTGCAACAGCATTTGCCGACCGGGCGCGCCCAATCGAAGCAGCAATTCGCCAAAGCACAGTACGGCTGACATCGATGTCTCCTTTGAGTTACTACCAGCGATGCTTGCAAATATCTCATGCTCTGCTACCCTTTTGGCTACCGGTGTCATCTTTTTCACGCAATTTGCTACCGGTGTCATTCAACGCGGTATTATTGGCCTTGGGAGGGGAATTCATGACAATCAAGACACGCCATCGGTCTCTACAGCAGGCGCTGCTGGCGTCCGCCATCGTTGCCGCACTGTATGCGCCGGACAGTCGCGCTCAGCAGACCGACGAGGAGGACGCCAAACAGCTCGACACGGTCAGCGTGGTCGGCTTTCGGCAAAGCTTGCAGCGCGCGATCGACATCAAACGGGACACGGTGGGTCAGGTCGATGCCATCGTCGCGGAAGACATCGGCAAGTTTCCCGACCTCAATCTCGCCGAATCCCTGCAGAGGATTCCCGGCGTCAGCATCACGCGCGACGCCGGCGAGGGCCGAAATATTTCGGTGCGCGGGCTCGACTCGCAATTCACCCGCGTTCGCATCAACGGCATGGAAGCGCTGACCACCACCGGCGGTACCGATAGCTCCGGCGGCGCAAATCGCGGCCGCGGCTTCGACTTCAATGTCTTCGCCTCGGATTTGTTCAACAGCATCACGGTGCGCAAAACGGCAGCCGCGGAGATCGAAGAAGGCTCATTGGGCGCCACCGTCGACCTGCAGCCCGCGCGGCCCTTCGACTACGACGGGTTCGTGCTGGCGACGTCCGCCCAACTCGGATACAACGATCTTTCCGAAGACACCGATCCACGCGGTGCTGCGTTGATCAGCAACACCTGGGCCGACGGCACGATGGGCGCTTTGCTGTCGGTGGCGTACACCGATCGGCGATTGATCGAAGAGGGCCACAGCACGGTGCGCTGGGATCGCGGCAACTCGAGCGGCGGTTTCGCGCCCAGTTCGCCTTTCGCGGCTGCGCTATCGCCGGATGTGTTCCACCCGCGCATACCTCGATACGGCGTGCTCGAACACCAGCAGGAGCGGATCGGCCTCACGGGCGCCTGGCAGTTCCGCCCCAGCGACGAAACGCTGATCTCCCTCGATGCCCTGTACGCCCGGTTCGATGCAACCCGCAGCGAGGATTTTCTCGAATCCATTTCCTTCTCACGAACCGGCACTGGCAAACCGCAGACGATCGTGCGCGACGGCGCCATCGACTCGCGAGGCAACCTGGTTTATGGCGTATTCGACAACGTGGACGTGCGCTCGGAGTCGCGCTACGACGAGTTGCAGACGACCTTCAAGCAGCTCACGCTGAGCGGCGAACACCAGATCAACGATCGATGGCGGATCGACGGTCGCATCGGACATGCCGAGTCGCTGTTCGACAACCCGATCCAGACGACGGTGACGCTGGACCGAGTGAATGCCAACGGCGTCGTCTGGGACTATCGCAACAACGATCGCCTGCCGCTGCTGAGCTACGGGTTCGACGTCAGCAATCCAGCTAATTGGACCTTCGCCAATGGCTTGTCGGAAATCCGCCTGCGCCCGCAAACCGCCGACAACGAGTTTGACAGTGCGGAACTGAATCTGGCGTTCGACCTCAACGACAGCGTTACCCTGAAGGGCGGCGTTCTCTGGAAAGAGTACGGCTTCGTCACCAGCGAACTGCGCCGCGCGTCGGAAACTGTGGTGCCCGCCTTGCCTGCGGGCGCAACAGTCGCCGATTTGTCGCGCATCCTGCGTTTGTCCGACTTGAATGTGCCCGGCGGCACGGACGTGAGCTGGGTGACACCCGATGCCGCTGCATTTGCGCGGCTTTTCGATATCTACAGCAATAGCGGCGTCTTCGCGCTCGCGTCGACCGTGGCCAGCGCGCGCGGTAACAACCGCAGCGTGGACGAACAGGACCTCGGCACCTGGGTGCAGGCCGACATCATCGCCGACATCGGAAATGTGCCGATCAGCGCCAATGTCGGCGCTCGTTATGTTCGTACAGAACAAACCGCGAGCGGCTTTGCGGTGGTCAACAACACCCCGGTGTTGATCACGGTGGAACGCGAGTACAACGACTTCCTGCCGGCGGTCAATCTGACCGCTGAAATCAGCCCGGACGTTCTGCTGCGTTTCGGTGCCGCAAAAGTCATGGCACGACCCGGTCTCGGCAACTTGACGCCGGGCGTAACGGTCAGCGTCAGCGGCGGCAACCGCACGGTTACCGGCGGCGATCCCTTCCTCGATCCGTTCCGAGCGACAACCGCCGATCTCGCGTTGGAGTGGTACTACGCCGAGGAATCCTTGCTCTCTGCCGCGGTGTTCTACAAGGACATCGAAACCTTCGTCCAGACCTCGCGCGAGACCCGGCCCTACAGCTCCTCGGGCTTGCCCGAGAGTCTGCTGGCCGGCACGGGAGCGAGCATCAACGACGACTTCCAGTTCAATATTCCGGTGAACACGCCGGGCGGCGAGTTGACAGGAATCGAGTTGAGCTGGCAGCAGCCTTTCAGCTTCCTGCCCGCGCCGTTCAAAGATCTCGGCGCAATCCTCAACTACACCTACGTGGATTCCAAAATCCAGTACGTCACGTCGACCGGCGCTAACGCGCTGCAAACTGATCTTACCGGCCTGTCGAAAAATGCCTACAACGCGACGCTCTACTACGAGACCGAGCGTTTCGGCATGCGCGTCTCAGCCGCCTATCGCGACGACTACCTGACCACCGCACCAGGCCGCAATGGCAACGACGTGGAAGGAACCAAGGCCACGCTCAATATCGACGCCTCGGCGTCGTACAAGATCAACGATCAGTGGGAACTGAGTTTCGAAGCGCTCAACTTGACCGACGAGTTCAACGACCAATGGGTCGATTCGCGCGGCGACCGCGTTTCCGTGTATCACCACACGGGCCGCCAGTACTTGTTCGGCGTACGCTACAGGATGTAGCCGGCGCCATGCGCTCGGCTGGATCATCGGCTTACTTTGGCGGCGGACGCCGCCAAAGGGCTTTACGCTTCGTCATCTGCGTCAGATCCCAATCCGCCTCGACAAAGGGCGCCCTGGTTTCCTCGTAGCTGGGGTACCCGCCAACCTGCGTTTCGCTATCGATGATGGCGCCCCGCCCTTCGGCGACGTTGGCCACGATGCGGCGGTCGATATCGTCGCGGTCCCAGGGTCGTGCGCCAGCATTGGCGATGACCGATTCCTGCACCTCCGCCGACGGCAATAGTTCGACGCCAGGCGGAAGCTCCCAAGGCTGCTCGACGATCTGGATCGGCGCGGTGGTGTATCGACCCAGCACCGGCATCGGCATGCCGATGCGATCGACAGCAAGATTGTCGCGAGCATCCAGGCGCAAATCGCCCGATCCGCCGACCATCAGCAGCGCGATCGGCGACGAGGTCGACGGTCCAGCGCGCAGCACGTTGCCCACCAGCTGCATCTCGCCGATCGCGTACTCGCGATCCACCCATTCCTGCGCGACCAGGTTGTAGTGCACCGCGCGCGCGCCCGGATCGTAAATCAGATTGTTGATGACGGCGCCGCGCACGCCGCCCTTGAACAACGGCGACCGCTCGGCGTTGTGCGCGTAAAGATTGCCGACGATCAAAATGTCGCCGACGTTGTCGTGGATCAGGCTGCCTTTGCTGTGTTCGCCCTTGGCATGCGTCGAGAACGCCAGCCCTTCGGCGATCAGGTTGTTGCTGAAGGTGATCCGCCGCGACGTGGCGGCGCGGAAATCCGCCATCGTGCGCCCGCCGTCGACGAATCGCGGGCCGGAGGCCGACAGATTTTCGTCGGTCGCCCAGGTCAGCGAGCAGTGGTCGATGACCACATCGTGCGCACCGATGGTGGCGATGCCATCGAAGTCCAGGCCGCTACCTTTGGCCGCCCCCGCCTCGCCGGGACGTACGCGCAAGTGCCGGATCACCACATCGTGTGTGCGGACTTCGATGCCGCCTCGGATCAGTGTAATCCCCGGATACGGCCCCGTTTGCCCGGCAATGGTGAGGAACGGCCGGTCGATCACCAACGCCTCTGCCCCCAGATCGATGACGCCGCCGACTTCGAAGACGACGATGCGTGGTCCAGGTTGGGCAATCGCATCGGGCAAAGAGCCCGGACCGCTGGCCGCCAGTGTCGTGACGCGCAAGATACGGCCGCCACGGCCGCCGCGGTCGTCGGCCCACCCCAGCCGCGTTTCGGCCTGTGCGGACGAATGGGCGTGGCCTGGAAACAGCAATGCGCACAGTGACAAGAGCGCACATCCCGACATGGCTGCGATCGAATTCATGCTTCGCCTCGTTGAAAATGACACCGGTTTCCTTTATATCTTACTTCCATCGCCACGCGCACGAGAAAGAACCTGGACAGTCGCCTCTCGAGCTCTGAAATGGCCACACAGGTGGCAGCGCGTTTTGTCGCTGCGCGCCGTGCCGGCGTCGCGCTGCACGATTATCCAGGCGCGCTGCCGAATTCCCTCGCCACCGCCTACGAGCGGCAGGACGCGGCGATCGCGCTGTGGCCGGACGTCATCGCCGGCTGGAAAGTCGGCAAGATTCCGGATGCGTGGTGCGACCGCCTCGGCGAAGAACGGCTGGTCGGACCGATCTTCAGGGACAACGTGCAATGGCTTGCGCCAGGCGATAGCGGATTGCTGCGGGTAATCCCCGGCGGCTTCGCTGCGGTCGAGGCGGAATACATTTTCGAGCTGGCGCATGACGCGGATCCCTCGCAGCGGCGCTTTTCTCTGGACGAGGCGCAGATGCTGGTCGCCCAGATGCGGCTGGGCATCGAGTTTGCCGGCAGCCCGCTCGCCAGCATCAATGTGCTCGGACCAGCGGTGGTGGTGTCCGACTTTGGGAACAACGCGGGGCTGCTGGTCGGCCCAGCCGTCGTCGACTGGCAACGAACCTGGCCGGACTTGGTCTGCGAGACGTTTATCGAAGGGCGCAGCGTGGGTCGTGGCGGCGCAGCATCGATCAGTGGCGGCCCGCTGGCGGCACTGGCATTTGCGCTGGAGCGCAACGCCAGACGCCGCCGGCCACTGAAGAAAGGCGACCTGGTGTCTACCGGTGCCAGCACCGGCATCCACGATATTCGAATCGGCGAACGAGCCCAGGTCCAGTTCACCGGTGGCGCCGTTCTGTATTGCGAGGCCCGATCAGCATGAAACGTCGACAGGCGATTGCAGGACTGACCGGGTTGGCGGCGCTGCAAATGCCCGATCGCGTGTGGGCCGAGACGGTGCTGCGCGGTGCGGACGTGCATGTCGACGGCTATCCGACCGTGCTCGCCGTTCAGTGGCTCGGCGCGGAACTCGAACGGCGGACCGACGGTCGCCTGCGCCTCATCCACTATCCGGCCGGACAGCTGGGGCGCGAGGCGGACACTTTGACCCTCGTCCGTCATGGCGCGCTGGCGCTGACGCGGGTGACGATCGCGGCGCTGAACAATGCGTTCCCGGACACCGCGCTACTGTCGATGCCCTATGTGTTCGACGATGTCGGGCATCTTCGTCGTGCTTTGGACGGCGACCCCGGGCGACGATTGCTCGCGCATCTGTCGAATCGCGGCCAGATCGCGCTGTGCTTCTACGACGCCGGTGTCCGCGGCATTTACAACATCCGGCACCCGGTCGCCACGCCAGCGGACTTGAAAGGACTGAAACTGCGCGTGCCGGCCTCAGATGTATTTCTGACCATCATGCGCCGCCTCGGCGTCAATGCCACGCCGTTGGCCTTCGGCGAAGTGTACTCGGCCCTGCAGACGGGCTTGATCGACGGCGCCGAAAACAACTGGATGAGTTTCGTCAGCAGCCGCCAGTTCGAAGTCGCCAAACACTGGTCGAGCAGCGAGCATTCGATGGTGCCGGACGTGCTGCTGCTGTCGGCCGCAGTGGACGCCCGGCTGCAGCCGCAGGATCGGGAGTTGATCCGGGACCTTGCACGGCAGTCGGTCGGCGTGATGCGCGCAGCGTGGGATCGGGCGCTCGCGACCGCCCGGCAACGGGCGCTCGAGAGCGGCGTCGTCGACACCGCTATCGATCGCCAGGCTTTTGCTCAGGCCGTGGAACCCTTGATCGCCGAGCTCGCGACTGGCAAACAGGCGGGCTTGTACGCCGCCATACGGAGTTTGGCATGAACGCTGGCGACCGGATTGCCAAGTTGACGCTCGGCATTTGCATCGCCTCGCTGCTCGCCATCGTCCTGGTGCAAGCCTGGCAGGTCATCGGCCGGTATCTGTTGAACGATTCGCCGAGCTGGACTGAGCCGGTGGCGCTATTGCTCATGAACACCACGATGGCCTGCGCTGCGGCGCTTGGCGTGCGCAGCGATGCCCATTTTCGCTTCTCGCTGCTCAGCGAGCGGCTGTCGCCAGTCGCGCAACGGGCGCTCAATGTCCTGTCGATCGCGATCGCCGTCGGACTCGGACTGCTGCTCGCCTACGGCGCCGCCGTGTTGGCATGGGCCGATCGCGACGTGCCGATGGCCGGAACGTTTTTGCCAGAGGGCGTTCGCTATCTCCCCCTGGTTCTGGGGGGCGCGCTGATTGCGGGTTTTGCGCTGGAACGCGGGATCAGCCGATAGGAGCCAGGCCATGCCAGCTACAGCCCTTCTGTTCTTGAGTTTTTTCGCGCTGCTCGCGCTCGGTGTTCCGGTTGCGTTTGCGCTGGCGGCCGCATCGCTCGCCACCATCGTCTACCTTGGCCTGCCGCCGTTAGTGCTGGTGATCGAACTGGCGGCCGGCGCCAATGCGAGCACGCTGCTGGCCATTCCGCTGTTCATCCTCACCGGCGAGATCATGTTGCGAGGCGGATTGTCGGATCGGATCATTGCGCTCGCGACGAGCCTGGTGGGCCATATGCGCGGTGGGCTGGGCCAGGTGAACGTGCTCGCGTCGATGCTGTTCGGCGGCGTATCGGGCTCTGCCATCGCCGATGTCTCAGCCATCGGCGGAACAATGATCCCGCAAATGAAGCAACGCGGATTCGATGCCGACTTCGCGGTGAACGTTTCGATCACCGCAGCGCTGGTCGCGCTGCTGGTACCACCTTCGCACAACCTGATCCTGTATTCCGCTGCCGCAGGTGGCGGCGTTTCCATCGCCAAGTTGTTTGCCGCGGGCATCATCCCGGCGCTGCTGTTCACCATCGCCGTGATGGCGACAACTTACGTATTGGCGTGGCGCCGCGGTTACCGCACCGAGGTTTTCCCCGGCGCTCGTGCGGTACTCCGCTGCGCGGTGGCGGCGGTGCCTGGGCTGCTGCTGATGCTGGTCATTCTCGGCGGCATTCGCGCCGGCATTTTCACGGCCGTGGAGAGCGCGTCGATTGCGGTGCTGTACGCGCTGGCCATCGCCTCCCTGGTGTATCGGCAGATGTCGCGTGCTGCGTTTGTCCACATGCTGAGCGGCGCGATACGCACAACCGGCGTGATCTTGTTCGTCATCGCCGCGGCGGCGACCTTCGGTTGGTTGTTGGCCTATCTGCAAGTTCCGGCAGCCACGGTCGCGGCGCTGAAAAGCGTCGCCGATTCGCCGACCACCGTTTTGCTGCTCATGGTCCTGGCCCTGCTGATCCTGGGCACGTTCATGGATATGGCGCCGATGATCATCATCTGTACGCCCATTTTCTTGCCGGTGGCGCAGGCATACGGCATTTCGCCGGTGCATTTCGGCGTCGTGCTGATTTTGACCGCCGGCATTGGCCTCATCACCCCGCCGGTGGGGTCGGTGTTATTCGTCGGCGCCGGGATCGGCCAGATCAGCGTTGGCCAGACGCTGCGCAGCATCTGGCCGTTCTATCTGGCCGCGCTCACAGTGCTGTTATTGGTTGTCCTCCTGCCGCCTTTGAGCTTGTGGCTGCCAGGACTTTGACCGGCGCGTTGTGAGCTGCCCGGCGCAGCGCCTTCGCCAGCCCCGGCCGACACCGCGAAACGGCTACAATGGCGCGCATGCCGCCGGCCAATAAAAGCGAAAAAGCGACGATCAATACCATCGCACGTCTGGCCGGCGTGTCGAAAAAAACCGTTTCGCGTGTTCTGAACAACTCTCCGTTGGTGCGCGACGACACCCGCGAGAAAGTACGCGCGCTGATGCGCGAACACGATTACGCGCCCGATCCGCAAGCCCGAGGATTGGCATTCCGTCATTCGTTCTTGATCGGCCTGGTTTTCGACAACCCGACGGCGCAGTACATCGTCAACATGCAGTACGGCGTCCTGGACGCCTTGGCGGGCACCGGCTTCGAGTTGGTGGTGCATCCCTCGGACAGCCGACGCAGCGACTACATCGACGGCGTACGCCAATTCGTCCGGCGGCAGCGTCTTTATGGCGTCATCCTGGTGCCGCGCGTCTCCGAAGATGCGGCCTTGGCGGACATGTTGATCGAAGAGCAGTGCCGCTATGTCCGCATCGCATCGATCGAACTCGACGAACCAGCGCGGCGCCTGCATACGCACGATCGCCGCGCCTGCATCGAAGCGGCGCACTACTTGCAATCGCTCGGCCATCGCCATATCGGATTGATCACCGGCCCCAAACGCTACCGCTCGGCGATTGAACGTGGCGAAGGCTTCAAGCAGGGACTCGCGGAGCGCGGCATCGAGTTGCCGCCTCACCTGGAATACGAAGGCGGCTACACCTTCGAATCCGGCGTCGCAGGCGCGGACGCGCTGCTCGCACAGGTGCCCCGTCCCACCGCGATCTTCGCGGCCAACGATGAAATGGCAGCTGGCGTGTACAAGGCAGCGCTGCGCCGCGGACTCTCGGTTCCCGCCGATGTGTCGGTGATCGGCTACGACGACAGCCCGCTGGCCGCCCAGCTATGGCCGGCGTTGACAACGGTGCGACTGCCGGTCCGGGAAGTGGGACGGAAAGCCGCCGATTTGCTACTGGCCGAGTTCCAGAACAAGCCGGCATTGCCGATCAGCATTCGACCCAATCTGGTCGTCCGCGACAGCTGCCAGCCACCGCGAGCAGCCTGATGCCCAGCCAATTGCGATGTCATGCCCGGTCCGTACGCAACCTGGCAATGGCTTGCGTCGAGAGTTTGTGAAACGCGTGACACACAGCAGTAGGTGGTTAACCGCGCCCTCGTCCGTCACGCTATCTCGCGCCCCTGTACGGAAGCGTCGGACTTAACGCAAAGTTGACCTCAATCAAATGCCGCGCTGAAGGTTGCCTCTAGCTTTGTCGTCATCATCGACAACCAGAGGCAACAAGCTATGAGCAATCATCGAATTGGACTGGCGTGGGCGCTGTTCGGTCTGGCGGCCGGCTTGAGCGGCCCGGCGCTGGCTGGAAATGCCGGGAGTTGGGAGATCAAGTTCGGTGCGCATACGGTGAATCCAAAATCGGATAACGGCACGCTGCGTGCTGGCAGCACGGCCTTCGACGTTGAGGTTGGCAACGATGTTCGCCCCACCTTCAATGTGGGCTACTGGTTTAGCGACAACTGGCAGCTGGATGTACTCGCGGCGTTGCCCTTCGAGCACGATGTCGATTTGAACGGCGGCCGAGCTGCATCGTTCAAGCATCTGCCGCCGACGTTCACGCTGCAATACCACTTCAATCCGGACGGCGACGGCGTCGATCCTTTTATCGGTGTGGGCCTCAACTACACCTTTGTTTATGACGAGCAAGAAGTCGGGCCGCTGGCCGGCACGCGCCTGCGCCTGGACGATTCCATTGGCCTCGCCGCACAGGTGGGCCTGGCGTTCCCGATCAACGAGAACTGGTCGATCGGCGGCGATGTGCGTTGGTTCGATATCGATTCGGATGCCGAACTCAACGGCGCCAGCCTCGGTACGGTCAACGTCGATCCGCTGGCTTTCGGCATCTTCGCGATTTATCGGCTGTAAACCGTCAAAGCGCCGCTCGGGTCGCTCGCGCGCGCGAGCGGCCCCGCTTGCGCGCCAAGGTCTTGTGCTTGTGCGTTTCGCCCTCACCTCGGGAGGTCGACGCCCAGGTTCCGAGCCCAATGAATCCTTTACTTCACCCCGCTGAACTGCCCGATTTCGCCGCCATCGCACCTGAGCACGCCGTGCCCGCAGTGGAGGAGGTATTGGCGGAATACCAGGCGCAAGTCGATGCCCTGGTCGCAATCGAACATCCCACCTGGGATTCGTTGATAGCGCCGCTCGAGGCCATGGACGCAAAACTGGAACGTGCGTTCAGCCCGGTCTCGCATCTGCATTCGGTGATGGATAGCCCGGAGTGGCGAGCAGCGCACGAGATCGCGCAGGACAAAATCACCGAGTTCACCGCCGCGCTGGGGCAAAACCGGGCGCTATACGACGCCTATCGCAAGCTCAAATCCGCGCCACAGTTCGCGCATTTTCCGCGCGAGCGGCAGGCAGTGATTGAGCATGCACTGCGCGATTTCGAACTCTCAGGCGTGGCCCTGGATGAGCCGATGCGAACGCGCTTTCGCGACATCGCGCGCGAGTCGACGCAGCTGGAGACCGCGTTCGAGCAGGCGGTCATGGACGCGACCGATGCGTGGCAGCGCCCATTGAGCGAAACCGAACTCGACGGCATCCCCGACAGCGAACGCGCAGTACTTGCGCAGGCCGCCCGCGACAAGCAACAGGACGGGCATCTGCTGACGCTGCAACAACCGGCATACCACGCGGTCATCACCTACGCGCGAAATCGCGAGCTGCGCGCCGAAGCTTATCGCGCCTACCAGACGCGCGCATCCGATCAGGGCCCACATGCCGGCCAGTTCGACAACGCCGGGCGCATCGAAAAAATCATGGCCTTGCGTCACGAGGCCGCGCAGTTACTAGGTTTCCCCAACGCCGCTGCGGTGTCTCTGGCGACCAAGATGGCACCGAACGCCGATCGCGTGCTCGCGTTTCTGCGCGATCTCGCCGCTAAGGCGAAGCCAGGCGCGGAGCGCGACCTCGCCGAGCTGCGCGCGTTTGCGGCCAGCGAGCTGGGCATCGACGAGCTGCAGCCTTGGGATGTGCCGTACGCGTCGGAGAAGTTGCGCGAACGGCGCTACGCGCTATCGGACGAGGAGCTCAAGCCATATTTCCCGCTCGATGCGGTGATGGCGGGTCTGTTCCGCATCGTCGAGGAAGCCTTCGGCGCGCGCATCGTGCCGCGCATTGGGGTGAGCGTGTGGCATGCGGACGTGCAGTATTGCGATGTGCTGGCCGAAACGGGCGAGCGCATCGCCGGGTTGTATCTGGACCCGTACGCGCGCGCCAAAAAACGCGGCGGCGCGTGGATGGACACCTGCCGATCGCGGTTTGTCTCAAGCCAGGGCAGTTCGTTGCCGATCGCGTATCTGACTTGCAACTTCGCGCCGCCGACGCCGGGCAAACCCTCGCTGCTGACGCACGATGATGTGACCACGCTGTTCCACGAATTCGGTCACGGCCTGCACCATATGCTGACGCGCATAGACGCGCGCGATGTCTCGGGCATTTCCGGCGTCGAATGGGACGCGGTGGAATTGCCCAGCCAGTTCATGGAGAACTTTTGCTGGACGCGCGCGGGCCTGGATCGCTTTGCGCGCCAAGTCGATACCGGCGCGGCCATGCCCGAGGATTTATTCCAACGCCTGCTGGCCACGCGCCATTTTCAATCGGGTTTATTCCTGGTGCGCCAGCTTGAGTTCGGTCTGTTCGACTTTCTGCTGCACTTGAACTACCAGCCACAGCATGGCGCACGTGTGCTGGAGACCCTCGCCGCTGTGCGCGAGGAAGTTGCCGTTATCCGGCCACCCGAATGGCAGCGCTTTCCGATGAGCTTTGGCCATATCTTCGCGGGCGGTTATGCCGCCGGCTACTACAGCTATCTGTGGGCCGAAGTGCTGTCGGCCGACGCCTTCGCAGCCTTCGGCGATGGCATCGATGCCAGTGCCGGACGGCGTTTCCTCAACGAGGTATTGTCCGTGGGCGGCAGCCGACCCGCACTCGAAAGCTTCGTTGCTTTCCGCGGTCGCGAGCCGATCGTCGAGCCGCTGCTGGCGAGTTACGGACTGGCAGCCTAGGCTGGCTTTAGGTTGCCGAGCTGTTCACACGAAGACACGAAGAAATGCCCTCGCCACAAGCTTCGTGGTTTGGCGAAATTGTGGCCCTTGCGCGATCGCGCGGTTGCACCGAATCGTTTGCGAGTTCACAGCAGCAGTTCGCGCGAAGACCGGTAGCAAACGACGAACGCCTTTCGTCGTGCGTTATTGATCCGGCCAGAATCATCCGGCGATTTAAGACCAGCGACGGGGCAGGGGGCGGGGGACAAGGGCCAAACCTTTCGGCTATGCCGATGACCGCTTTAGCCCTGGCAGACGCAGGGAAGTGCTTACGAAGGGGTTCATGCTCGGCCCGTGACTCCCTCCCCCCGCCCCCGCTTCGGTTGACGAATAAATCGTGCCGCCTCAATCGTGTCTTCGAATCAACCATCGCACATGACTCCGAATCAGCGGCACCAGTCGCAGTAGCGCCCGCCTGCGTAGCCGCTATGATTCGCGCGTCCTTTCGGGTTGCCCATGCTCATGCGCCTTGCTGATCAAAACTGCATTCCTAGGCGCGGCGACGCGCATCGTATTGCTGCGAAAGATGCGCAAGCTTTGCTCTCCGAGATCCCCGCGTGGACGGCCAGCGATGCGCTGTTGACGCGCACGTTTAGCTTCGCTGATTTCCACGCCACGATGGCCTTCGTCAATCGCGTCGCCGACATCGCGCATGCGCAGGACCATCACCCGGACATGGCGGTGAGTTACAACCGCTGCACGGTGTCGTGGAACACGCACGATGTGGGCGGGCTGTCGCTCAACGATTTCATCTGCGCCGCGAAAGTCGACGCGCTATGAGCCGGGTGCTCAAAATACTGGCGCTGATACTGGTCGGCGCCGCCATCGCGTTCGCCATCAGCAGTGCGGCTTTCGACCGCTTCCTGCAACACGAATTCGCCAGCGACATCGCGCGCATGGAACGCGGCGATTCGCGCTTGAGCCTGGATTTCGACAGCGCGGACGATCTCATCGTTGATGCGGCTGATGGTTTGCGTGACGTCGCGGCAAGCGAGGGCATCTTGCGCGCGAACGTGCCCAACGGGCAGGCGAACGTGCGCTTGAACTTGCGCGGACGCTGGATCGACGCGCGGCGTTTCGACTATCTCATCGCGCGCATCGAGGTCAGCGCACCGGCCGAGATGGTGCTGATTTTCGACGAACCCGGCGAGCTGGTGCAGAACGCGGTGAAGGTCGATCTGATTGCCGGCTGGAACGAGCTGAAATTGCCGCTGATGGAGATGCCGTGGCGTCGCGGCCGCGAGCAGGAAGGCGAGCTGTTCCACACCGTCGAGCCGTGGGGCGGCGTCAGCGGCGCGGTGGGCGAGTTCCGTCTGTACATCGCCGGTGTGCCCGATACCCGATTGGCCATCGACCACGTGCGCTTCAGCGAGCGCTTGGTCGTGACCGGCATCACGCCAGTGCGTCAACCGCTCAAGCGCATCGAATGGATCGATGTCGCCACGTTGAAAGATCGCCTCGCCGTGCGCCAGCCACTGCGCGCGCAACCTGAGCTGCGCGTCGGCGTGCGCCTTCCTGTCTGGCAAGACACCCCGGAGCGCTTGTTGCTGCTGCGCGACGCGGCGCGCGAGCGCGATGCGGAGGTGCTCTTCTACCCGAGCCTGCGCACGCTGCCTGAAGACCATCGCACACTCACGTCATCATCCGCGACCGATGTGCCGCTGTCCTTGGTGATTGCGGTCGCAACGGCCCTGCTCCTGGTGCGCCTCGGGATCTCGCGGCTGCCCCAACGCGGCGGCGCGCTGATCGCACTCGCGGCAGGCATGGCGCCCTGGATATGGGTCATGCTGGGGAGGCATTTCGACGCAGAACCTGGGCCCAACGTCTGGGCTGTGATTGCCCTGTCGCTGCTGTTCATGCTGACCCTGGTTCGCTACGCCGATCTCAAGCAGTGGATCGGCAACCGCGCCGCCTGGGATTCGATGTTGACCTGGACGTTGCCGATTGCATTGCTCATCGCCTGCGCAGGTTTGATCGTGGACCATATCGAATGGCAGCAGCCCGGGCGCATGCTCGGCTACGTACCCTTCGTGATCCTGCAGCAGCTCGTACTGGTGGGCTTCCTGCTGCCGTTTGCGCAACGGGCGAGCGCTGGCGGCGCCTGGGTTCTCGCTGCCGCGCTGTTCGGTCTGATGCACATCCCGAACTTCGCGCTGACGTTATTCGCCGCCATCGGCGCCGCGCTATGGTGCTTGCACTTCACCAGGCATCGCGCCATCGCACCGCTCATCGTCTCGCACGTGATTCTGGGTCTGTGCGCGGTCACTTTTGCGCCGAGCGCGGTGTTGTATTCGGCTGAGGCGGGAGCGCGGTTCTTCTTGCTGCAGTAAGCGCTGATGGTTCACTCGAAGCCAGGACGAAGACAGCAAGGAGCGTCGTGGGATCGTGTGCGACAGCTCGTCGGGATGAAGTGTGATCGCGGTCGGCGATGACACCCGACGAACGCGCTCATTGCACTCCGCTGTTGGCAAGCCCGTGGTCTGCGGGTGTTGCGCGCAGCGAGCGAAGGTACTCGAACACGGTTGCCGCCAGCGGCTCGGGTTCTGGCATGCCAAGGTGCCGGTGCAACATGGCTTCGATCAGATACAGATTGGCCTCGCGTGCTACGTCATCGCGCTGGCGGTGTCCCGCATCGTGATCGATCAACACGGTGACGTCTTTGCCCGCGAGCCGGGCGCGCGCGGCGTACTCGATGATGCCGGCGATGCCGACGCGCTCATCGCTACCGCCGGCCACGATCAGCACCGGGCGCTTGAGGCGGGAGACGTTCGCCAACGGCGACTGCTCGCGCAGACGCGCCATGTGCGCCTCGTCGCGCACGTCGAGCTTGAGCATTTGCAGCCAGTCGGCCATCGGGACAACGCTGTCCAGATTCGTCGACTCGGCATTGCGCAGCACCCACTTGAGCGTCCACGCAAAATCCGGTGGCGGCACGAAAGCCACGGCGGCGCGGTACAGCTCCGGCGCAAAGGTCACGCCCAGGAGCGCCGCATATCCGCCGAACGATGCGCCGACGGTCGCTACCCGCGCCGGATCGCCGATACCGCCCTCCAGCACCGACCGCACGCCTTCGTCGATATCGCGCTGCACACGACCGTTGCCGTAGTCGCCGTTTGCTGCGGTCATAAAGGCATGCCCGTGACCCGTCGAACCGCGATGGTTGGGCTCGAATACAATCGCGCCGCGGCTGGCGATGAATTGCGCGAGCCCGTTGTACGTGGGCTGCCAATGGCTCCAGGGCCCGCCGTGCGCAACGACGACCAGCGGCAATAGACGCGTCTCGCCCTCCGGCACTGTCAGGAAGCCGTGCAAACGCATGCCGTCGCTGGCGGTCCACGTATACGGCTGCTTGACCAAGCGCACTGGCGATGCGTCCGAACGCTCGTCCATCAACGGCGCGATGCGCAAGCTCTTGGGATCGAACAGGTGCCAGCGGGCGAACGCACGCGCACTGTGACGCTCCTCTACGAGCCATCGCGCTGCGGCGATCTGCGGGCGCAGCGCGCTGCCGGGAAACGCCTGCTGCAGATGCAGCACCGCGCCGCGATCGCGCGCCTCGATGGCGGTAATCTGCGCTACGGTGCTTCGGTAGCCGGCGACGCGCGGCCTGCCGGTTTCATCGACCGAGACAAAGTCGATATCCGCCTCGCCACGCGGATCGCGCGCAAGCGGCTCGATCTTGCCATCACCATCCACACGAACCAGCCGCGCCAGACCCAGCGCATCGCCGTCCGTGGTATTGCTGCGGAGGATCAGCTCGCCGGCGTTGTCGAACACCGGCGAGCAGCGCAACAGTTCGCCGCAGCGCAGCACCCGATGCATCGAGCGCTCCGCATCGACGCGATAGAGCACCAGCGCGCGATCTTCGACGCGCTGCAACCAGCGCAACTGGCCGTTCGCACCGAGCGCGTAACCGCTGATGCGGCGCGAATCGCTGTGCAGCAACTCCGTTCTGCCGCCAACCGCGACACGCTGCAGTTGCCAGCGCTGCGCGCTGCGATCGCTGGGCGCGACGACTGTTATCGCGGCGTCCTGAGTGAAGTCCACGCGCCACTCGCTGCGCTCGGCCAACTGCGTAAGCAGGCCCGAACCCCCCTGGCCGGCCGCCGCGAGGGCGAAGATCTGCGTCGGCGCGGCGAGCAGCAGCCAGCGTCCGTCGCGCGTGTAGTTGAGCTCACGCGCTGGCGTGTGCGCCATCGCCCGCCGCGGCGCCGATCCGTCCAACCTGCGCAACCAGACGGCGCGGCGCGGACCCTCCTCAGCCAGCCAGGCGACGGACTCGCCATCCGGGGCCATCGTCACAGCGGAAACTTCCGCTCGCGCCACAAACTCGCTGCGCGGCGGCACCGCCAGCGCCGTCGACGCCAGGCAGCAGAGTGCAATGGGGATCAGCAGCTTCATGGTCGCGTCTCGCTGTCGAGTTCGATCAGCCAGAGCGCGATGAGCATTGGCAATCCGAACAATCCGCTGGCGACTATCCACGGCCAGCGGCGCAGTCCGTTGTTCGCATGCAGGCGCCACAGCGTCAGCAACACCGCCAGCAGCCCAAGCACCATCGCCAGTGCCCACACCGCGCGCGGCACCGGCGCAGGCGCCGTGCTCTCCAGCCAGGGCGCGGCGAACAGGGCTTTGGCGCGCTCGCGGAGCGTGTAAAGACCGGGCGAGAGCCACACCGCCTGATAGCGATACAGCCATCCGAAATCGTAGGACAAGGCACGGCGATGGATGTCGTCTACGCTGCCGTCGCTGCGCAGCACCTGAGCAGTTTGATATGGCGGCGCGCCCTGCGCGTCGTAGGCGAGACGCCCGAAGGTTGCGACCAGTAAATGCCCATCGACCAGCTCGATCAGATCCAGGTTGCTGAGGTCGCCGTATTGCCCAGGAAGCGGCAATCGCGCGCGCGGAGCCACGACATCGCGCGTGGCAATGAACGGGCGCGCGTCGAAAACGTACAGCGCGCGGTCGCTCAGTGCCGCGTACGCCTCGCCGACCGGTGCCATCGACACCAGCGCCTCGTCGCCCAGATCGACGCGCAAATTCACCTCCCCGGACTCGCTCTCGAAGTGATAAACGCGGCCGCGCGCAATGAGCACTGCATCGCCATCGCGCATGCCCGGCAGACGACCGAATGGCAGCGGCGGATGCTGGAACTGATGTGGCACCGTGCCGGCAGCAGCGCCGTCGCGAATGCGGTACCCGTGCAGCCGCCCGTCGTCGTGGCTGAACACGTAACGCACACCCGAACGCTCGTCGTCGAATTCCATCGGCGCAACGTTCGCCAGTTCGAACCATTGCGGAAGTCGCGACAGCGATGAGCCGATCGAGACTGGCTGCGATAGTTTCACTTGCTCAGCCAGCAGCGGCGCGTCGGGGTGGTCGCTCGACGCAAGCGCCGCCAACATCCGATCTTGCGTTGTGGCCTTCTCCACCTCGTTATGGCCGCCCGGTGGCGGCACGCCGTTGTTCGGGTGTGTGCCCCAGGCAATCCAGATCAACTCGACGGCGGCGAACGCCACAAGTGCCGCGAAGTACGTTGCCATCGCCAGCGGCATCGCGATTGCCGCCACGGCAAGCTTGCGCGGCCTTTCCCGATTGGCCTTGAACAACGCCGCCACCATCCACGCCGACCATGCCAGCACCAGGCACTGCAAGACCAGCATCGACCAGCCCGTTGCCCTTGCATTGATCAACCAGAACAGCAGCACGATGCCGACCGCAGCAAAGCGCCGCGGCGCCAGCGCAGCGAATACGCCGCAGCAATAGGCACACGCGGCGATCTGCCAGGCGGCCAACGCCAGCAGCCAGTGCCGTGTGTCGACAACACGCGCAGTCAGCGTTTCTTGCCAGAGCGCCGTCAACGCAATAGGAATTGGAATGATCGACACCAACACCAGCCAACCTGCGCCCAGCAGTGCGAGGGCGATCGCCAACTCGGAGCGCGGACGATGGATCAGACTGAGCCAAGGATTGGGGCGGGCGTAGGTGGCGAACTGCGCAAAGCCCAACAAGCCTCCCACGAGCGCATAGGTGGCGCCGAAGCTCCAGTGCACGGCGAGATTCTGTTGCCCAAGATCGACCATCCGACTCAGGAAAATCAGGCCGCCCAAATGCGCCAAGGCAAGCAACAAGGCGTAGGTTCCCATCCGAGACCACTCGGCGCGAAAGAGCGTCATGTTCTTACCTCGATTGCGTAGGTGTGGCGTGGTTTTTGGCGAGAAACGCGTTCACCGCGCGGTCCAGGCTGACGGGCATACAGTTGGCGTTGCGCGCCCCGTTCGCGCGCAGGAACTCGGCGAATGCCGGGCCCTGATCGAGCACGAAATAGTGATGCAGACCATCGAGCTTCTGGCGCATCAGAAAACCCGGAATGGTGGCCGGCTCGGGCCCCATGAACGGGATGTCGCATATCCAGTGGCTGACGCGTGCGCAGAACTCGTCCGGCGGTGAGTGACTCATCAGGCGACCGCGCTCCAGTACGATCAAATCGTCGGCGATACGTTCGATCTCCTCCATCTGGTGTGAGCAATAAATCACCGTGCAGCGCTCGGTGGCGTTGCTGTACATCAGCGATTCCAGGAACGCGCGCTTGGCGACCACATCCAGACCCAGCGTGGGCTCGTCGAGAATCAGCAGTTGCGGCGATTGCGCCAGGGCCAGCGCCAGGTTGAATCCAGCACGCTCGCCGCGCGATAACTCGCGTACGCGCTGCCCAGGCAGCACTTGATAGTGGCCGATCACCTCATCGAAAGCGCGCGAATTCCAGCTCGGGTACTCGCGCTGGCGCATGGCTTTGAGCTCGCTCACCCGCATCCATTCGGGCAGGGTGTGCTCCTCATTCACATAGCCCACCAGAGCGCGATCCTGCGGCGCCAGCGCGCTGCAATCCCGACCGAGCACGCGCGCCGAACCGGCGGTGGGGCTCAGAAAACCCAGTAAGATGCGGAACAGCGTTGACTTGCCGGCGCCATTGGCACCGACCAACGCGTGGATTCGTCCCGGCGCGATGGCGAGCGACAAATCATCGAGCGCGAGCTTGCTGCGAAAGCGCTTGCTCAAATGCTCGGTCTCGATCACGAACTCGCTCATGCGCGCCTCCGTTGCAACGCGGTGAACTCGGCATCGATGCGGGAATGCACTTCCTCCGGCGCAATGTTCAATGGCACCACCTCGGCGACAAAGCGTTGCACCGCATCGTCGAAGCGCCGCTCGCGCTCGCCCCGGCTCAGGCGCTGCCGCTTCGGCGCCACATACAAGCCCAGCCCCTGGCGCGCCTCCAGCCAACCTTCGGTCGTCAACTCGGCATACGCCTTGGCCACGGTGTTCGGATTGATCCCAAGCTGTTGCGCCAAGCCGCGCACACTCGGCAACTGATCGCCCGGCTCGATCTCGCCGGTCGAAATTTTGATTCGCACGCCGTCCGTGATCTGGCGCACAATGGGTCGCGTATCGCCCGTGGCGATATCGATCAAAAGCGGAACTGTTCGCGCCATTTGCCTGTCTTATCTGTACTGTTAATACTAGTACAGTGCATTCACCACCCGACTGTCAAGCAGCGGATTGCATTCGCACGCCGACAGGCGGCGACGGGCGCCGCCGGTCGATCGTCAGGGCGGCCTGACCTCACCGCACAACTGGAGCTGCAGATCTGTTTCGAATCGCTGGTACTGGCGCATGCAGGCGGCAAGATCGCTGCTGTGATGCGCCCGCTCCCAGCCTTCGGTGAGCAGATCGAGCGGCGCGTGGTAGTCGGCAGCGGCTTGCGGCGCACTTTGCAGCATGCCGAGGAGCTTGCGCATCGCTTCGTTTCCTTGGCTGCGCGTTTGCGGCCTGAAGCCCTGAAGTTCCGGGCCGCCATCGGGCAACATTCCGTCAATCGACCGCCCGGCAAAGGGCCGTGCCTGGCGGGCCTCAGCGACCTCGCTGGCAGCTTGTTGCATTTGCTCGGCGAGGCGCAATGCCGTCAACGGCGATTGCGCTGGCGGCGGTTGTTCTGCGCCCACTACTACCGGGCCGCTTGCCCGAACCGGCGGCGACACCTCAGCGCTGGTCGCGGCGATCGGCGGCGGCTGCGCGTCTGGCGCCGGCGGCGATGGCACGGGCGTCTGCAGCTCGACAACAACATCGAGACGATCCACAGCGCTCAGCAATGGCTCAACTCGGGTATGCACCGTCAACAAAAAAATCGCAATCGCGTGGGCGACCAAAACCGAGCTCATCAATGCGATGCGCACGGCGCTTTGAGACATCGTTCGATTGGGCAAACCTGTATTCCCGAGCAAGACCCCGGCGGAGCATGCGCAGACCGTTGGCGCGATGGGTTCGGCGCGTCTGAACTGGCGTCTCGTCAGCCTCCCGGTTCATCCTGCAAAAACTTCTATTGAGGCGGCACGATTTATTCGTAAACCGAAGCGGGGGCGTGGGGCGGGGGTCACGGGCCGAGCATGAACCCCTTCGTAAGCGCTTCCCTGCGTCTGCCAGGGCTAAAGCGGTCATCGGCATAGCCGAAAAGTTTGGCCCCTGTCCCCCGCCCCTGCCCCGTCGCTGAACTTGTATCGCCGGATGATTCTGGCCGGATCAATCAGCGCGAACGCCGCGGTGGCTAAGCGATGGCAGGGAACTTCCGGCCCAACTGAGTACGATTGCGTTAGTACTAAGCTTGTCGTATATATCCATTGCCCGCTGTCGGGTGCACAGGAGTACAACATGCGTCTCTGGACTTTGGTCGCCGGAATGCTTATCGCTACAGCGTTGTCGGCTAGCGAAGAAAAGATCATCGTGGCCTTCGCGGCTGGTGAGATTCAAGAAATGGTTGACGAAACAGATCGTAGATTGCAACGCGGTCGCTATGACGATCTGAGCCCTGCACAGATGACCGACCTCGTCGACTCGATTGCCAGTCTGCGCGAGTCCCTGGCCGGCCGCAGCGAAACCGAGAAGCTGAATGGCGAGGTATTGGACAGGGCCAATAGCTTCGCCAACCTGGTCTTGGAAATCGAAGAAGGCGGCATCGTCTGCAAGCGCATCTCCCGCGTCGGCTCCCGCATGCAGGAGGACCGCTGCTACTCGCGCAAGCGCGCCGAGGAGGATCGACGGCGATCGAAAGAAGAACTCGCCAAGTTAAAACGGCCGCAATTGCTACCGCGAAGCAATTGATCGAACGCCTCCCGTAACGCGTGCGGTTACGGGAGCGCGCTTGCGGTCAGTGGCGTATCCTGCCAGTTATTGCTTTCGACCTTCACCCGCATGGCCGCCACTCACATCCTAGTTGTCGATGACGAGCCCGACATCCGTTCGCTGGTCAAGGACATACTTCTCGATGAAGGTTATCTAGTCGAAACCGCCGAGAACGCCGCGGCCGCGCGCGCCGCGTTGCGGGCGCAGCGACCGGACCTAGTCTTGCTCGACGTATGGATGCCGGATACCGACGGCATCAGCCTGCTTCGCGAGTGGAATCAAAGCGGTCGCGATCCGCTTGCAGTGGTGATGATGAGCGGCCATGGCACCATCGAAACAGCGGTTGAGGCCACACGGCTTGGTGCCTACGACTTCATCGAAAAGCCGATCTCGCTGGCCAAGCTATTGCTCACCGTCGAGCGGGCGCTGGAAACCACGCGCTTGCGGCAGGAAAACGAGGGCCTGAAGCGCCGCATCCCCGACGCCGTCGAGCCGATCGGCGGCTCGCGCGCGATGAGCGATCTGAAAGCGCAACTGGAACGCGCAGCGAACGTCGATGCCAGCGTACTGCTGGAAGGCGAGCCGGGGACCGGCAAACAACTGCTCGCCCGTTTTCTGCACGAACGGTCTTCGCGTCGCGGCGGCCCCTTCGTCGTCGTGAGCGGCGGCGCGCTGATGAAACCCGACGCGGCGCGCGATCTGTTCGGCGGTGAAGACGGCGGCGAAGCGCGCTACGGTTTGCTCGAACAAGCGCAAGGCGGCACGCTTTATCTCGATGAGATCGGCGGCCTGAGTGCGACGCTGCAATCGCGCCTGGCGGCAGCTCTGCATGCGCGTCAATTCATCCGCGTGGGTGGACATGCTGCGGTGAAGCTCGAAGCGCGCATCGTCGCTGGCACATCGAAGAATCTGGGCGATGAGGTGGCGCAGGGCCGTTTCGAGGAAGCGTTGATGTACGAGTTGCGCGTGCTGCCGCTGCGCGTACCGCCGCTGCGCGAACGGCCAGAAGATATTCCGGATTTGTTGCGCTGGTTCGCCGAATCCTTCGCAGACCGCGATCAGTTGCCCTACCGGCGCTTCAGTGTTGCGGCACAGAACCGGTTGCGGCAGTACGCATGGCCCGGCAACGTGCGCGAACTCTCGAATCTGGTGCAACGCTTATTGATCCTCGGCCAGGGCGATGAGGTGGATCTGCCCGAAATCGAAGCGGCCCTGGGTCCACCGCGCGTCGATCGGAAAGGCGACGCTCCAGCGCTCGACCTGGGATTGCCGCTGCGGGAAGCGCGCGAGCAGTTCGAGCGCGAGTACCTGATTCACCAGCTCAAATTGGCCGGCGGCAGCGTGGGCAAGTTGGCCAAAGCGGTGGGACTTGAACGCACACATCTTTATCGCAAGCTGCGGGCGTTGGGAGTGGAGTTGAAGGACGATTAGGTTCTTGGCTATTGGTTGGTGGTTGCGGGTTGCTGCCGTTCGATGCTGGCTTTTCTCGACCTTACGATGTGCGAGTGCAGGCAAAGGATGGCGGATTGATGTCGTGCCTTTTCCGAGAACCAAGAACCAACAACCGGGAACCCAAGAGCGGATGAGACCCGTGCATTTCCAAGAACCATGAACCAACAACCAAGAACCCAAGAGTCGGCATGAACATCCTCATCCTCGGCGCAGGCCAGGTCGGCACTTCGGTCGCCGCAGCGCTGGCGCGCGAGGCGAACGACATCACTGTCGTCGATACCGATGCCGAGCGCTTGCGTGAGCTGTCGGAGAAGCTCGACTTGCGTGTCGTGCAAGGCTTCGCGGCACACCCTTCGGTGCTGGCACGCGCGGGGGCAGAAGACGCCGATGCGATCATCGCGGTGACCTCGTCGGACGAGGTCAACATGATCGCCTGCGAAGTCGCCGCGACGCTGTACAGGACACCGATGAAGATCGCCCGGGTGCGCGCACTGGAATACTTGCGCCATCCGGAGCTGTTCGCTCGCGGGCATGTGTCTATCGATCACTTGATCAGTCCCAGTCAACGCGTCTGCGACTACATCGAGCGCCTCATTCAATACCCCGGCGCGCTGCAGGTGCTCGATTTCGCCGACGGCCGGGCTCAGCTGATCGCGCTACGCGCCGACCAGGCAGGTGCGCTGGTCGGCCATCAGATCCGCGACCTTGCGATGCATTTGCCGGCCGGCAGCGCGGTGCGAATTGCGGCGATCTTTCGCGACAAGCGGTCGATCCCGGTCGATGGCGATACCGTGATCGAGCGCGGCGACGAAGTGTTCTTTTTGGCCGACCGCAAAAACATCCGCGCGATGATGGCCGAGCTGACGCGGATCGAACGCCCCGCCAAACGCATCATGATCGCTGGCGGCGGCAATATCGGCCTGGATCTGGCCCGGCAGTTGGAACAGCGCTACAACGTCAAGATCGTCGAGCGTGGCCGAGAGCGTTCGCGCTATATCGCCGAGCAGCTGGAAAGCGCGATCGTACTGACCGGCGATTGCGCCGACGAAGACTTGCTGCGCGAGGAGAACATCGACCAGACCGATGTGTTCTGCTCGCTGACCAACGACGACGAAGCCAACATTTTGTCGGCGATGCTCGCCAAGCGCCTGGGCGCGCGGCGCGTGATCTCGCTGATCAATCGTCCGGCGTATGCGGAATTGGTCGAGAGCGGCATGGTCGATACCGCGGTCTCGCCGCAGCAGATTACGCTCGGCGCGCTGCTGTCGTATGTGCGCAAGGGCAATCTGGTGCGCGTCCATTCCCTGCGCGGCGGCGCGGCGGAAGCCTTCGAGGCAGTGGCCACCGGCATGAGCGGCAGCTCGCGCCTGGTGGGCAAGAGCATCGAGCAAATCCCGTTGCCGAACGGCGCCACCATTGCCGGCATCGTGCGCGGCGAACGCGTGCTCGCAGCGCACCACGACACGGTGATTGAAGCCGACGACCACGTGATCTTGTTCCTGTCGGACAAGCGCGAACTGCGGCGCGTGGAGCTATTGTTTCGGGCGGGGGCGTTGACGTGACGAGTTGGCGGAGCGCTCTGTCGACAGCCGCATGGGGCGGGGGGCCGGGGGCAGGGGCTGAGCGGTCGGCTCCGAGACGGGCTCTTCGCGCACGTCCCCAGAGGCAGTGCAATGCCTGGGCGTGCGAACGAGAGTGCCCGCCACCCCTCGCCCCTTGCCCCAAGTCTTCTGTTCAAAATCGCCAGACGTCGAATCGCCGCGCGGTTCGAACTGGGACACGAGTGCTTCGCCATGCCCTACGCTGACCACGGCAGCAGCGGCGCGCGTTGGGCAACCGCGCTGCGCGCGATCGGCAATGTGCAGTTGATCGTAGCGCTGACGCTGATCCCGTCGATCCTGATCGCGTGGTGGGACGGCGATAACTCGGCGCTACCGTTTGTCGAAGCGACGGCCGCAATGGTGATTCTGGGCGGCGCGTTGATCGTGTTCACGCGCGGGCGGCGCGCCGAGCTGCGCCTGCGCGATGGCTTTCTGGTGGTTTCCGCCGTGTGGTTGATTTCGGCATTGCTCACACCGCTGCCGCTCATCCTCGGCCCACCGCACTTGTCGTACACCGACGCTGTCTTCGAGGTCGTCTCCGGGCTGACGACCACCGGCGCCACGGCGATCGTTGGAATCGATCACCTGCCGCGCAGCGTGCTCTTTTATCGCCAGTCCCTGCACTTCCTGGGCGGCATGGGTATCGTCGTTCTGGCGGTCGCGATATTGCCGACGCTGCGCGTCGGCGGGGCACAGCTCACCAAGGGCGAAACCAGCGGGCCGAACAAAGACTCGAAGTTGACGCCGCGCATTCAAAGCACCGCCGCTGCGTTGTGGCTGGTGTACTGCGGCTTGAATGCCTTGTGCGCGCTGGCGTACTACCTCGGCGGCATGAATGCCTTCGACGCGATCACCCATGCATTCGCAACCATCGCAACCGGTGGATTCGGCAACTATGACGCGAACTTCGCGCAGTTCGACTCGGCTTTGCTCGACACCATCGCAATCGTCTTCATGATCGTCGGCGGCACCAACTTCGCGCTGCATTTTTTGGCCTGGCAACGTGGTTCGTTTGCCGCGTTCTTCCAGGACACCGAGTTCCGAACCTTCCTTTGGATCGCATTCACGTTTTCGCTGATCGCGGCCGCCGGGACTTATCTTGGCGGCACGTTTCCCACCGTGCTCAGCAGCCTGCGGCACGGTACCTTCCATGTCGTGTCGATGATGACGTCGACCGGTTTCACGACCACTGGCTTCGCCAACTGGTACGGCTTCCTGCCGGCCTTCATCATGCTCATCACGTTCGTCGGCGCTTGCGCCGGCTCAACGGCCGGCGGTATCAAGATCGTGCGCATCATCATCACCGTCAAGCTCGCGTGGCGCGAGGTGTTGCGCGTGATCCACCCGCGCGCGCAGTTCGTCGTGAAGATCGGCGATCAAGTGGTCAGCGAGACGATCATTGCTGCCGTAGCGGGATTCGTGACCGTGTTCATGGGCTCGTATGTAGTGCTGTCGCTTGGCGTCGCCGCCACTGGAGAGGACATCATCACCTCGTTTTCTATCGTCGCGTCGAGCATGAACAACGTCGGCCCTGCGCTCGGCAAAGCCACGGCCACGGTGCGCGATTTGAACGATGTTGCGGTATGGCTGTGTTCGCTGGCGATGCTGCTCGGTCGACTCGAGGTGTTCACTTTGCTGGTGCTGCTGACGCCCGCGTTCTGGCGCGAGTAACGCGCGCAGCCGGGATCGCTAAACGCTTATGATGGAGCGTTCGCCCAAGAGATCGATGGCATGCGCCTGTTGCTGTTGCTGTTTCTGCTCGCCGCGCCGCTCGCCTATGCGCAGAGCGATCGGTATCGAATCGAGGTAATCGTGTTCGCCTACAACAACCCAGATGCGAACGCTGCGCTGACCAAGGACGACGCCGACCCCGATTTCGACGGCATGCTGATGGGCGCTGGCGGCGAGATCTATTCAGTGCTGGCGGGCGAGCAACGGCAACTGACCGGTGCCTTCGATGCGCTGGCGCGCCATGCGCGCACGCGGGCGCTGGTGCACACCGCCTGGATACAGGATGCGAGCAATCGCAGCGTACGCTTGCGCGGCGAGAAGACGGTCGAGGGCGGCGATGCCGCACGCGGCGTATTAGCGGCGTCCATGCCGGAACTTGATGGCGATATCCAGGTGCGCATCGGGCGCGGCATCGAGGTCGATCTCGACGCGATGCTGCGTGCGCCGGTCAGCGGCGAGTTGGTGCGCTATCGGCTCAAACAAAAACGCGTTGTGCTTGCTGGCGAGGTGCATTACTTCGACCATCCGGCGCTCGGCGTGATCGTCCGCGTCGACCCGCTGCCTCCGAGCGATGCGGTGCCGTGAAGCGGCGCTTCATCGACTTGCCGCAAGGCCAGTTGCACGCCTGGGACTCCGCCGACCGCGCTGGCGGTGTCGCTGACAACGCGCCGGTGTTCGCCCATCGCTCCGGTGCGCCGCTGCCCTTGCTGATGCTGCACGCCGCGCCCGGCAGCGCGCGCATGCTGCTGCCGCTGGCGCAATTGCTGAGCGAGCGGCGCCGCGTTGTCGCGATCGACCTGCCCGGCATGGGCGATTCGGCCGCGATGCCGGTGGCGATCGATGGTTATGCCAGCACGCTATGGGCGGCACTCGACAGCCTAAGCATCGGCAACTGCGCGATTTACGGTACGCTCGCTGGCGCGCGTGTCGCGGTAGAAATGGCCCGGCAGAATGCCCTCCGTGCGCCGGCTCTGATTCTCGATGGTGTCGGTGTCGCCAACGCCGAGCAAACCGCAGAATTGGCGCAGCGCTACGTGCCTGAGTTTCGCATCGACTGGATGGGCACGCAGTTTCATGAGGTCTGGCACCTGGTGCGCGATCAGTATCTGTTCTTTCCGTGGTACGCGCGCGATGCGGCGCATCGACGGGCGATGGATATGCCCGCGCCGGAGCTGCTGCACATCAAGGCGCTGGAAGTCCTCAAAGCGCTGAATCGCGCTGGTGCCTTGCTGCGCGCAGCGCTCGACTATCCGCTGCTGGAACGACTGACCGCAATCCAGGCTCCGGTGCTCGCGAGCAGCGAGCTGCTGACGCTCTATCCGCGCGCCTATCCGCTGCGCGCGACCGGCGGCGAACCGCTGACAGCGAGTGTGGAGAATCTCAGCGCCCGATGCGCCGAGATTGACGCATTTTTGGCTACAGAAGCCCGATAGTATTGGCGCCCTCTGCCACCCACCTGGAGCCACACCGATGCTCAAACGCAAAGCCAATGCCGTATGGAACGGCGATATCCAATCCGGCAGCGGCAAACTCTCCGCTCCCGGCGGCGCTTTGAACAACACGCCTTACTCGTTCGCCACACGCTTTGGCGACGCCAACGGTACCAATCCAGAAGAGCTGATCGCTGCCTCGCACGCGGGCTGCTTCACGATGGCGCTGTCGTTCCAATTGCAGAACGCCGGATTCAAGGCCGATGAGATTTCCACCGAAGTTACGATCCATATGGAGCGCGACGACAAAGGTCTGAAGCTCACGCGCTCGGACATCGTTACCCGCGCGCGCGTGCCCGGGATCGATGCCGACCGCTTCACGTCGATTGCCGCCGATGCCAAGGCCAACTGCCCGATCTCACGCGTGCTCAATCTCGACATCTCCATGCACGCCACGCTGGAGTCGTGAGCGAATTGCATCCGTGCTTGCGCTGCGGCGCATGCTGCGCGACGTTCCGTGTCGCCTTCCACTGGCTGGAGACAACGGACGTCGCGGGATCCGATGACGATGCGCCGTCGGTGCGCGTCGAGTGGACGCAAAAGCTCGATCCGCACCGCGTAGCGATGCGCGGCACCGATCAACCCGAGCCGCGTTGCGAGCAACTCAACGGCGAAATCGGTACCCACGCATGGTGCGGCATTTATCGGCAGCGCCCATCGCCCTGCCGCGATCTCAAGCCCAGCTTCGAAGACGGCGAAACGCCAAGTCCGCAGTGCGACCGAGCGCGCGCGCGGCACGGCTTGCCGCCGTTGACGGCCGCGGATTTTCAGTAGAGCGCGGTGGTCGATTTCTCGATTCCCACGACGCGTCGCTTAGCAGGCTGTTGAGAAACAGCCTGCTGGCGCGAACCAGGAATGGTTCGCACATGGATCAAGCATGCAAATGCTTGATCCATGTTGAGCGAGTCCGGACATGCGCCGGACTCGCGACTTGAGAAACGCACAGGAAGTGCGTTTCTCAACATCGTGTTTGTGTCCTAGGGATTCGACGGCTTCCGTCAGCGCCAAATGGGACAATCGCTCAGCAGGGAATCACCGAATCGAGGCAAGTATCGAACGCGCCGTCGTGTGTTCATGCCAACGTACTGTTGCCACCGGCCCTTAACGCTGCCGCCTGCGCACGTATGGCGGCTTTCTCGTCTTCGCTCAAACGCGCCAGATTTTTCCATTGCAGCGCCGTTCGCGGATGGCGCGCGAAGCGGGCTTCGTGGCGCATCAAGAAATCCCAATACAAGGTAGTGAAAGGGCACGCGTCCGCGCCCACCGATTTACCGGGATCGAAGCGACAGCCATCGCAATAGTTGCTCATACGCTGGATGTACTTTCCGCTTGCGCAATACGGCTTGCTGGCCATGAAACCGCCGTCTGCGTACTGGCTCATGCCGATGGTGTTCGGCAGCTCAACCCACTCCACGGCATCCACGTATACCGCCAGATACCAGGCGTGCAACTCGGCTGGGCGCACACCCAGCAGCAGTGCATACAATCCGGTCACCATCAAACGCTGAATGTGGTGCGCATAACCGTACTCCAAGGTCTGACTGATCGCTTGCTTCAGGCACTGCATCTCAACATTGCCCGTCCAGTAGAAGGGCGGCAGCGGCTGATCGGCGCCAAGCGCGTTGTCGGCCAGATATTGGGGCATGCGCCACCAGTAAAGGCCACGAACGTACTCGCGCCAGCCCAGGATCTGGCGCACAAAACCCTCGACCGCAGCCAGCGGCGCGCGGCCTTTGCGCCACGCGTTTTGTGCGGCTCCGATGACCGCACGCGGGTCGATGAGCTTGAGATTCAGTGCGGCGGCCAGCCGCGAGTGATAGAGCCATGGCTCATCGACCCACATCGCGTCCTGATACGCGCCGAATGCAACCAGCCGATGTTCGATGAAATCGTGCAACGCCTCATGCGCCTGCGCGGCTGTGACCGGCCAATCGAACTGACACAGGTTGCCAGGGTGCTCGGCGAATCGTTGAGCGACCATCGCCAGCACATCGCGCGTGATTGCATCCGGCTCAAACCGCAACGGCGCCGGCAGTGCGCCTGGCCCTTTTGCGCCAAAAGCCTCGCGGTTGTCGCGATCGAAATTCCACTGCCCGCCAGCAGGCTCGTCGCCGTCCATCAGCACATTCTGCGCGCGGCGAAAATGGCGATAGAAGTGCTCAAGCCGGAACTCCTTGCGACCTTTCGCCCAAGCCCGAAACTCATCCAGGCTGACCAGGAAATGTCGGTCGCCTCGCAGCACCACATCCACCGTTGCGGCGCTGAGCGCTGCCAGTAAACTCTCGCGCACGCGAAAATCGCCCGGTTCGACCAGAATCACACGCACAGGCTTAAGCTCGATCACATCGGCGACCAGCGCGGCGGCGAGCGATTCGTAACTGTGCTCGAAGAGGCGTCTGTAGTGCACAACGAAACCGCGCCCGCGCAATTCGGCAGCGAAGTGGCGCATGGCGCTCAAGAACAATGCGATGCGTGCTTTGTGCGACCACACATGGGTGGACTCTTCGCGTACCTCGCTCATCCACACCGCGTCTTGCGTGGCATCGAAGCCGTCGAAGGCGGCGCTGTTCGAATCGAGCTGGTCGCCGAGGATCAGGATCAGGTTGCGCACTGGGTTGCCGTTGGTCGAAGGAGAGCGGTCAATAGTCAATGGTCAATGGGAAAGCAACGCTCTGGTACTTCTCGCTTCGGCTCTGCCACTGCCGTGCTCTATGGTGAGGCGGCACGATTTATTCGTCGACCGAAGCGGGGGCGGGGGGCAGGGGTCACGGGCCGAGCATGAACCCCTTCGTAAGCACTTCCCTGCGTCTGTGAAGGCTAAAGCGGTCATCGGCATCGACGAACAGTTTGGCCCCTGTCCCCCTCCCCCTGCCCCGTCGCTGAACTTAAATCGCCGGATAATTCTGGCCGGATCAATAGGGTTGCCATTCAATGACGACGAATCGAGGCGCTGTTCCATTGCTTTCCCATTGACCATTCACCATTGACTGTTGACCCACTGCCCGTCGCCCCGTCTTGCAATTGTCCTGACGCTATCGACTCAACTCCGTGAACATCAACGACAAACGCCGATTCGAGCCGCTATAGTCGCGGGGGCGCCCGGAAATTGACGTCTAGAAGCAGCGGTGCATGCATGGCGGAGAGTAAAGTGGCCAGCGAGTTGTCGGCATTGTCGAGTCGTCTCGATGAGCTTTTGCGCGCGCATACCGCATTGCGCGACGAGAACGTGCGTCTTAAAGCTGCGCAGGAACAACTTGCTGGCGAGCGCGCGCAGCTATTGGCGAAAAACGAGCAGGCACGCAGTCGCGTGGAGGCAATGATTTCGCGTCTCAAAGCCATGGAGCAGGCCGGATGAGTGCGATCAACGTGACCATTCTCGATCGCGAGTACGCCGTTGCCTGCTCACCCGAAGAGCGAGATGGTTTGATTCAGGCAGCTGCCTATCTGGACGGCAAAATGCGCGAGGTGCGTTCCAGCGCAAAACTCGTCGGCTTGGAACGGATTGCAGTGATGGCGGCACTGAACATCGCATTTGAGTCGCTGCAACAAAAGCAGGAGCTGAGCCGCGTCGGCACCGATGTTGGCGAAGAGCTGAAGAAGATGAACGCCAAGCTTGAGGCAGCGCTCGCAACTCACGTAAGATAGTCGAGCGTCCTCTGCGTTGTTCGACAGCGCGTCCGCATTATACCTTGACCCTGTTGTTCGACCTTGGGAAGTGTTCCACGCCGTGCATGTGCATGTCCGCTTCATGCGGACCGCCTTTAGCGGCTTCTTATCTTCCCACCTGATCCGAAGGATCAAGGTCGCTTGACCCGCACCGGCATCGGCGGAGGACCCCTGATGACAGACGCGCGCGTGCTCATGCGCCAGCAAGCCCGGCAACAACGCCGCGCGCTGCTGGCACGCGAGCGCGACCACGCGACGGCGGCAATCAATTCGCGCGCGCTGGCGCTGTTCGGTGCGTCCGCCCAGCGCATCGCGGCGTATATGGCGGTCGCCAGCGAACTGTCGGTCGCGCCACTCATCGATGCGCTCCTGGCCGATAGGCGGCAACTTTATCTACCGAAGATAGCGGCCGATCGCAGCCTGGTATTTGCGCGCTGGCGTGGCGATTCCAGGCACCTGCAAACCAATGCGTTCGGTATCCTGGAGCCAACGTCCGCGGCGAGCGAATGCGTACACGCGAGCGCGCTCGACGCGATCGTTGTGCCGTTGGTGGCCTTCGATTCGCAGTGCCAGCGCCTCGGCTCGGGGGCCGGTTTCTACGACCGGGCGCTGCACCACCGGCTGCATTCTCAGGGCGCGCCGATGTTGATCGGGTGCGCGTTCGATTGCCAGCAAGTCGATGTCATTCCGAGCGCGCCATGGGACGTCGCTTTGGATTTCGTCGTCACCGAAACACAAATTGTTCGACGGAGCGCAGTGTGGCCTACTGGTTGATGAAATCCGAACCCGACGTGTTCTCGATCGACGATCTGAAGCGCAAGAAAAAAGAGGCCTGGGATGGCGTCCGCAACTTCCAGGCGCGAAATTATCTGCGTTCGATGGCGGTCGGCGATCAGGTGCTCTTCTACCATTCGAGTTGCGCAGTCCCCGGCATTGTTGGAAAGGCCAAGGTCAGCAAGCCGGCGTTTCCCGACCCAACGCAGTTCAATCCAGACAGCGATTACTACGACCCGACGTCCCCACCCGACAACCCGCGCTGGTCGGCCGTTGAGGTCGCTTTTGTCAGCAAGCTCAAGGCACCGCTTACGCTCGATGAGCTGAAGACGATTGAAGCGCTTTCGAGCATGCCACTGGTCAAGCGCGGCAATCGGCTCTCAGTGATGCCGGTCTCCTCGGCGGAGTGGGCCGCGATCGCCGCGCGGACCGCATCTTGAGGCGGCGTGTCCTGTCCGCGAGCCGACCCGGTGCGGGAGGCGGGCCCGGGGCGCCGCTCTTCGAGTCAACCTCTGCGGAGCCTTGCCAGATGAAGAATACGTGCGGCCGCTGTCCCCTGCCTCGCACCCCCGCCGTCCGCAAATTGCCGGTCGAGTCATGCCGGATCGATAATCAGTTCAACGCGCTACGATCGACATCGATATGGGCATGACGATTTACCAACTGATCATCGGTTTCCTGTTTTGGATACCGCTGACGATCCTCTTCCTGCGCCTCGCGCTGCCCTTGGTGCGTGCGCCGTTTTCCGATCCGGTGGTCGGCTGGGTATATGGCGTCACCAACCCGGTGTTCCGCCCGATCGAGCGCTTCGTCCCGCGCTATCGCAATCTCAGCCTGACCGCATTGCTGCTGTTCTGGCTGACGGCAACACTCGAATACATGCTGCTGTTCTGGTTCACTGGGTCGCCGCTGGCCTGGATGGTAGGCGGGCTTGCCGGCGCGCTTGGGTTCGCTATTGGCGCAATGATCGTGTGCGTGGTCCTGTCGGCGCTGTTCAGCCTGTTTCAGCCGCGCGCTGGCACCTCGATCGTGTACCTGGTGGAGCGCTTGGCGCAGCCAATGCTGCGCGCGGTGCGGCGTTTCGTACCGCCGATCGGACCCATCGATCTGTCGCCGGCGATTGTGGTCCTGGGCCTGTTGATCGTCCGCTTGCTGCTCACCGGCATGCTCTACGAGCTGGCCTCACGCGTCTAACAACGCCAACATCGCGGCGATGCTCTCGTCGGCAAAACTTTCGGCTGCTGCAGGCGGCGAAAAATAGTAGCCCTGAACGTAGCGCACGCCGAGCTGCTGCAGGCGCCGCAACTGCTCGACGTTTTCGACGCCTTCGGCCACCACCTGCTGTCCTAGTTTCCGCGCCAGGGCGACCACGGCCTCGACGATGGCCTCATCGCGCGGATCGTTACCCATGCCACGCACGAATGAGCTTTCGATCTTGATTTCGGTGATCGGAAAACGCTTCAGCCAAGTGAGCGACGAGAAGCCGGTACCGAAGTCGTCGAGGCAAATGCTGATGCCCGAGGCACGCAGATGATCGAGCGTGCGCTGCGCGCGATCCAAGTCTCCGACCAATGCGGTTTCGGTCACCTCAATGATGATGCGTTCGGGCGCTACGCCGGAGCGATCGATGAGGTTGATGAAATGCCGCTCAAGGTCGACATTCATCAGCTCCGGCGCCGAGAGGTTGATGGCGAGCCGGGCGTCAAGGCGCGGCAGCCGTGCGCAAAGTCGCAGATAGTTCTCAATTGCGGCATTCAATGCGATCCGACCGATCGGAACGATCAGCCCGCTGCCGATGGCCTCGTCGATGAAGCGCGCCGGCGACAGCACTTCGCCGCCGTGACGCCACCGCAACAACGACTCGAACGCGACGATGCGACGCTCTTTGATATCGATCAGCGGCTGCAACCACGACTCGAATCCGCCCTCATCGAGCGCCCCGCGCAGGGACTGCTCGATCTCGAGGCGCCGCTGTGCGCGACCGCGCTCGGAGGGATCGAATGCGTGGTGGCCCTCAATCTCGGCATCGCGCAGCGCCGAGGACGCCTCATTGAGCAAACGATCGGCATCCACACGATCGCCTGGGTTCGCCACCGAATATCCCACGTTGAGGGTGAGTCGAAATCGCTCGCCGTCGATGTCGAACGGCTCGGCCAGCGCATTGCGAATACGCAGCGCCCAACCTTCCACCGCCCGCAGCTGCGATTCTCCCGGCAATACCAGCGCAAATTCGCTCCGCGCCGTGCGCGCCAGGACGCGATCCTGCGTCGCCAACAAAGACAGGCGTTCGGCCACGCGGCGCATCAATGCGTCGCAGAATGCCGGGCCGCGCGTCGCTTCGATAAGCCGCGCCTGCGGCGAGCTCGCAGCGACCAGCGCACAGCCCAGACCCTGACCGAGCATCTCGCCGAGGTGATCGCGCAGCATCACCAGATTCGGTAACCCGGTATCGGCATCGCGCAAGGTGCGCTTTACCAGCGCATCGCGCGCCTCGAAGTGCTCGGCGCGCTCGAACGCAAAGGCGATCTGGGTAGCGACCGCGGCGGCGAACGTCTGATCCTCGCGCGTCCATTTCCGCGGACCGCCGAGGTGTTCGACGCAGAGCAGGCCGGCATGTTTGCCGAAGGTGCGTATCGGCACATCGAGCATCGCCCCGATGTTGAGCGGCTTCAAGTAATCGCGTTCGAATTCCGCGGTACGCAAGTCGACGTGCGCATCATCCGCGGCAACCACGAACTCCTGGCCGACGGCATCGAAGTAGCGCGGGTGAGTGGTGCGATCCAGCCGCGAAGGACCCGCGGGTTGCTCGGGCCGGCGTTGGACGAGCGCACGGCGCACAATGGTCTCGCGCCCGTCGGCGAACAGCCACAAGCTGACGCGCTCGACGGCGATGGTTTCCAACAAGCAACGCAACAGTCGCTGCAGGACCGCATCCAGCTCGGTGAAATCGGCGCGCAGCACATCGATGAACGCTTGCCGATAACGCTGGATGCGATCCATCTCCTGCCGATGCGAGCGTAATTCGCGGCGTCTTCTGGTTTCGATCAGGACAAGCGCCGCCGCCAACAGCACAGCGGATCCACCCATGATCCATTCCATGTGTACCCCCAAAGCATGCGCCCTTCCGCCTGCCGTCGAATCTGCGCTGTTCATTGTGAACTTTGCAAGCCGAGTTGGCTTCGATGCGGTTATTCTCGTCGCGAACCATTGCTCTGGAGTGCAACATGACGCGAATCCGCCTGGCGCTTGTCGCCGCCATCAGCTTCAGCCTGGCCGCGTGCGGCAAAGACGAAGCGCCGAGCGATGTGCTGGCTTACGTGCCCGCCGACACTCCCTATGTGATGGCCAATCAGAAGGCTATGCCCGATGAAGTGATGCAAGCATGGTTGGGAATGTATGGCGACAGCCTCAGCCAGATGTATGTCGACATGGCTGACTCGCCGGCGATGAAGGAGATCGAGGGCGATCTTGGACTCTGGTTGCGCGCGGCGATGCCGGAAATCGCGCAACTCATTGGCCCGGATGCCGGCGCCAAAACAGGCGTGAGCTTCGCCAAACGCTATGCCATCTACGGTGTGGACCTGTTGCCCGTGTATCGCATCGAAATCGAGGATCCGGCCAAACTCGATGCCATGTTCAAGCGCATCGAAGAACGCGCCGGTAAGCCGTTACCGGTCAAAACAGTTGGCGAACTCAGTTTGAAGCATTTCGGGAACGACAAGGCGCAGGTGCTGTTCGGCGCTATCGGGCCGCATTTTGTTGTGACGATGGCGCCAGCGAACGCCGATGCTGCGCGCCTTGAGCGCCTGCTCGGTGTCACGCTACCGGAGACGAGTCTGGCCGACAGCGGTGCTCTGGCGACCCTGGACAGCAAGATGGGCTACAACGGACAGTTCTCCGGCTATATCGATATCGTCGATATGGTCAAGCGCTTGTCCGGACAGAATGCCGCCGACAGCGCGCTGATTGCAGCCTTTGGCGGCGAGGCGCCCAACTTGAGCGCCACATGCCAACAAGAATTGCTGTCCATCGCCCAGACCATGCCACGAGCGGTTTTTGGCGCACGCGAGTTCACTGCCAAGCGCATGGATTTCAATACCGTGATCGAAATGGACCCGGTCAAGGCCAAAGCAATGCTGCCGATCACCGCACCGATCCCGGGCGGCGCCAACGACGAATCGATACTGCTGCGCGTCGCGCTCAGCGCCAACGTACCGGAGGCGGTCAAGTATCTCGGCACGATCGCCGACGCGATCAACGCCGCGCCTTATGCGTGCGAGGATTTGAAGGGCCTCAACGATGCCGCGCTGGAACTGAAAAGCAATCTTGCCAACCCCGGCCTGGCGATGGCTGGCTCCGTCACCGCGCTGCATTTTGGTTTGACCCAATTGGAGATCGAGAAAGGCGCCGAGATGCCGTCGGCACTAAGCGGTTTTGTCGCCATCGGCTCGCCAACGCCGCTGTTGTTATGGGGCCTGGCGCAGCAATCGCTGCCGCCGCTGGCCAAAGTAACGCTTGCGGCAGACGGCAATATCGTGGCCCTGCCGGACGAAACGGTGCCGGCACCGATACCGCTCAAGATCAAAGCGCTGATGAACGACAAAGTGCTGGCGATGGCCACGGCCGATGTCGCCGACGCCTCGCTGACCGCGCTGAGTGCGCCCGCAACGAGCGATGGCACGGTGTTTCGCTACGCCATCGGCGGCAAATTCTTTTCGGCGTTCGACGCCATCATGCCTGAGGCGCCGCCGGAAGCCTCCGAGCAAGAGGCCAAAGCTATTGCGCAATCGAAGGCGATGTTCAAAGCCTTTGGCGAGCGCGTTGAGATCCTGGATGTGCGCATGCAGGTCACCGAGCGCGGGATCGAGTTCAACCAGATTGGCGTGTTGAAATAGTGCTGAGAACTATGGCTTGCGCGCTGCTGTGTGCGGCGCTGCTGGGAGGCTGCGCCACGCGGCCACGCGTAGCGCTGGCGCCAGCAGACGGCGAGCAGCAGTTGTCGTCGCGCGAGAGTGCGTTGTTCGAGCGCACGCACTTCTCGCTGAATGGACGGATCGCCGTCAGCAACGGCAAAGACGGCGGCAGCGGCCGTTTTTTTTGGGAGCAGCGTGGGCCGGCATTTACGCTGCGCTTCGTGGCGCCGGTAGGCGCGCAGAACTGGCGCATCGAATCGCAACCGGGACAGGCGTTGCTGATCGAATCCAGTGGCGCAGTGCGCGTTGCTGCCACAGCGGATGAGTTGCTGCAGCGCGAACTGGGATGGCGCGTGCCGTCGCGCTCGTTGCGTTACTGGATATTGGGAATGCGCGCACCGGAATCCGATGCGACGCCCAGCTTCGACGAAACCGGCAATCTGACCAGCCTGCGCCAGGCCGGCTGGCAGATCGATTACCTTCGCTTCGACCCGACGCAACAGCCGCCGCTGCCAACCAAACTGTTCGCAAGATCAGGCAACAATGAAGTCCGCATCAGCATCCGCACCTGGGCGTTCCATTCGCCCTGAAGCTCGCTGCGGGTCGCAGATGCCAGTCGCCGTGACAATTTGCGAGAAACCGTACGTCGCCTGATACTGCTCTTCAGAAAATGCATTAAGTTCAACAAGCAACCCGCTGATGCAAATGGATCTTTCTAGCTTATCCACATTTGCTGTGGGAAAGCTTGTGGATAAGTCCGTGGATGAACCTGCGAAAGCGCCAACTGACGCCACTCCCGCCGCCTTGGTTAGTTCCTGATCGATCTGTTTTGGTCTATGTGAATCAAGATCTTACGTGGTGGCCCAGCGGCACTGTCGAATCGGCACTGGCACCGCTGTAACGACAACAGTGCTTGTGCACAACCCAAATGCCGCGAATGCACTTGGCAACCAGCGACGCGCAAGCCGCGACCCACGTTACACCGCCATTCATTGACCGAGCCCCCGTCGCGATATATGCTTCGCGGCTCTCTTGAAATGCCCTTATGGACGAGGTTCTCGATGTACGCCGTCTTTGCGACCGGTGGTAAGCAGTACCGCGCTGCGCCCGGTGATGTGTTGAAAGTTGAAAAGCTCAATGCCGCGCAAGGCGATGCGATCGAGCTTGGCGAAGTATTGCTGGTGGCCAATGGCGACCAGATCCGCGTTGGCGCGCCGCTCGTCGATGGCGTCAAAGTGGCCGCAACAGTGAAGAGCCATGGTCGCGCGGACAAGGTGCACATCGTGCATTTCCGCCGTCGCAAGCACCATCGCAAGCAGATGGGCCACCGTCAGCACTACACCGAAATCGAGATCACCGGCATTTCCGGCTGATCCTTTGCACAAGGATTGATGCGTCATGGCACATAAGAAAGCTGGCGGCTCTACTCGCAACGGCCGCGACTCGAACCCGAAATACCTCGGCGTCAAGCTCTACGGCGGCCAGGCTGTCGAAGCGGGCAACATTATCGTGCGTCAGCGCGGCACGCAGTTCCACGCCGGCCCCGGCGTTGGCATGGGCCGCGATCACACGCTTTTCGCGTTGACCGATGGCACCGTGGCGTTTAAGGTCCGCGGTCCGCAGAATCGTCGCTTCGTCAGCGTCGTCAGCGCCTGAACGTTCAAGCGAACGAAGGCAGACGAAAAACCCCGCTGCGGCGGGGTTTTTCTTGTCCGGAGTAGAGAAATGAAATTCGTCGACGAAGCTCGAATCCACGTGCATGCCGGCAACGGCGGAAACGGCATGGTCAGCTTTCGGCGCGAAAAGTTCATTCCGCTCGGCGGGCCGGATGGCGGCGATGGCGGCAATGGCGGCAGCGTGTGGCTCATCGCCAATGAAGGGCTGAACACGCTCGTGGACTTCCGCCATCAACGGCGCTTTCGTGCCGAGCGTGGCGAAAATGGCATGAGCCGTCAGTGTTACGGAAAGGGCGGCGACGATCTGTTCGTTCGCGTCCCCGTGGGCACCACCGTGATCGATGCAAACACCGGGGAGCTGATCGGCGACCTGACGCGCCACGGCGAACGCTTGCTGGTAGCTCAGGGCGGCGAAGGTGGCAGGGGCAATGTGCATTTCAAGAGCTCCGTGAACCGCGCACCGCGCCGCGCATCGCCTGGCACGCCGGGCGAAGAGCGCGAACTGCAACTCGAACTGAAAGTCCTGGCCGATGTTGGGCTACTTGGTTTTCCCAATGCGGGCAAGTCGACGCTCATCCGGGCAATTTCTGCCGCGACGCCGAAAGTTGCCGACTATCCGTTCACCACTTTGCACCCGAATCTGGGCGTGGTTCGTATCGATGTCGACCAGAGTTTTGTCGTTGCCGACATTCCGGGCTTGATCGAAGGCGCCGCCGATGGCGCCGGGTTAGGCACGCATTTCCTGAAGCACCTGCAGCGCACGCGCCTGCTGTGGCATGTTGTCGACCTCGCGCCGCTCGAAGGTGGTGAAGCACCCGAGAAACAGATCCGCGCGATTGAGCGCGAGTTGAAGCGCTTCGACGCCGCATTGCTCGACAAGCCGCGCTGGATCGTCTTCAATAAATCCGACCTTTTTGCGTCGATGGAAGAAGCCAGCGCTGCAGCGAAGGCGGTGATGCGAAAACTGCGTCGAAAGGCAGACTTCTATTTGGTTTCCGCCGCGCAGCGCGAAGGCTTGACGCCGCTGCTCACCGCCAGCATGCAGCTGCTGGCGAGGCGCGACGCAGCAACCGACGCGCCCGCCGTTGATTCAGACTGACTCGCCGCTGCACGCGGTTTGATCGGCCGATCTCCGCAGAGACAGTGGGTTAACGTCGAGCGCAGCACAATCGGCAATCGCAATGGTCTCCGCCAGCGCTAATCGAGGCATGGACCGCAGATTGCCGCCATGGGTGGCTCGCAGTGCGAGTGCGCCAAGGGCACATCGAACTCGCTAGGTTCAGACTGCCGCGGCCAATCGCGGCTATGGTTCGCACCTGGCTATTGCCGACCGAGAAGATCCATGCGTATTTGCGGATTGTTGCTGGCGTTGCTGCCGAGCATGGCAGTTGCCTGGGACCAACAGACGCCCATCACTATCGCGTCGACTGCGTTTTCGCCGGAAGTTCGTTACATAGCGAACGCCGCCGACGGCGGTTTTCACGCCTTCGTGCTGCACCGCAACGTCATCAGCTACGATCGCTACGCTGCGGACGGCAGCCGTCTGACCCGCGTGTTCGAACCGGCGTTTCCCCAAGCCAGCAATGTTCCGCCTGCGGCGCGCTTGCTGGATGTCGAGGGCGGCATGCTGGCGCTCGATGCCAATTGCGCATTACGAAAGTTCGATGACGGCGGCGTGCGTTGGCGCAACAACGAACGCCCCATCTTCACCAATTGCTACGCGCCCGCTGTCACGCCCGCTGGCGGGCTGTGGCTCCTGTACAGCCCGAGCGGCCTTGGCAACTACTCGTTAAGCCGGCACGATGCCGCTGGACGGCGTTTGGTCGATATCCGGCTCGACACCACGCTCAATGCCGCCAGCAACCCAGTCGCCGATGACGCTGAGGGCGTGTACATCGCGGGCTCCGATTTAATCAGAGGCGGGCCAGCTGTGCTGGCGCGCGTGGATGCCCTTGGCGCGGTTCGCTGGCGCTGGCAGGCCGATGCTCCCGGCGGAGCCCTCCGCTGGCTGCTGCCGCGTGCTGATGGCGGCGTGCTTGCCTTCGGCTCGGTGACCGGTGGATTTCAGTCGGAAGGGCCGCTGGCGATCCTCTCTTTCAATGCCAATGGCCAGCGCCTCACGTCGCGTTCCATCGATTTGTTGCGCAGCAACGGGATTCTCGGCGTCGCTGGCGATTCGGAATCGCGTTTCGCGGTGATCGCCAGACGCGACGTTGGACCCTCGACAGCGCTTTTTCTGCCCAGCGCATCCACGCTCTTCGATCTGCCAGTGGGATTCGAATGCGTCCCAAGCATCCAAGGCTGTGCGCTGCGCATGCTGGAGAACGGCGATGTCGAATTGCCGCTGTGGAGCGGCATTCAACCGGCGCGACTGCTGCGCGTCTCGCGAACTGGCCAGTTGCTGAGCGACCGTGCGATTCCACTGCTTCGAGTGAACTTTGCGGTGCCGCAAGCGGACGAGGGCTGGTGGCTGATGGCGGACAATGGCGTCCATCGCGTAGCGCCCGATGGCGCAACCAGCGCAGTCTCCATCCAGCCGGCCGATGTCTCCATGCAACTGCAGGGAGAGTACCAGCGCAGCGATGTGCGGCTGCTCATGCTGGGCGATGGCGGAAGAACGGTTGTGGCGCGCGTCGACGCACAGGGAACCGTGGTGTGGCAGCGCGAGTTTGCCAACGAAGAGCAAACCAGCCTCCCGGCGCCGGAATCGCCATTCGCGTTTGCCGATACCACGGCCTGTTTCCAAGCCCCGGCGCAATTGCGCATACGCTGCTTGCGCCTGAATGACGGCACGACCCTGTTGGAAGTGCCGGTGAACGCGACCATCGGTGCGCAGTTCGGCGTGTTCGCTAATGGCACGCTTGCGCTGATCGATCGCAACCTCGAAGGCGGCGCCGAGGTGCGCCGATGGCGAATCGCCGATGCGCGACCGTTGCCGCCGGTCATCCTGCCGCCGCTGCGAACGACGTCGGGCGAGTACCTCCGGCTGCGCAGCGATCGGCAACTCGGCGCCAGCATGGTGGCGATCGGACGCAGCCCTGGAGGCGCGCTGCAAGCCGCGTGGTTCGACAGCGATGATTTCGTGTCGCGCAACTTCGCCCTGCAGCAACTGCCGATCGAGTACTTTGTGGATGGGCAATATCTGGCGCTGATCGAAGACCGAGTCGGCGGTTCGGCGCGGCGCTTGTTCTTGCGCGTGCTGGACACCGCGATGGACCGCACGCAAATGAATGAGGAGATCGATGCGGCGTATGATGGCAGCAGACGCGCAGGGCGCCTCATCATCGGCAATGGCAACCGTTTCGTGTCGCTGGCGCCGGAAGATCCGGCGGCCGACGGACCGGTGCGCATTCTGTCGGTCACGCCCGATTGGCGCAGCATTCTGTGGTTGAAACTCCAGCGCGCGCCCGCGATCGGTTATCTGGCCGGAAGCAATCGATTGCTGCTGGCGCGCGACGAAGGCGCTGCGCTGTCGCTGGTGCTGCTCGACAACGATGGCGTTCGCGTCGATGCCAGAACCCTGCCGTGCGAGGCGGGAAACACGTGCAGGACGCAGCTGGTGAGGCAAGGCGAGTTTGCCGACGATGTTCGCGTTGCGTACTCTCGCTATCAATCGAACGACGCTGACCAGTTGCGATCGGGAACGATCCGGCTAAGCGCCGCATCGGATGTGCCGCCGAGTCAGCCAGGGCTTGCCGGCCCCTGGTTCCACCCCGGCATTCCAGGCCAGGGTTTCTTGATCAGCTACATCCCCGATGCGAATTTGATCTTCGCGCCATGGTTTACCTATCGCGGCGCGCCGTATGGCGATCAGTCGCAACTGGCCTGGTATTACCTACAGGGGTCGCCAGCGGCTGGCGCCACCAGCGCCGATCTGGAAATCGTGCGCAATACCGGCGGGCGATTCGCTGCACCGCCGATCACCCAGGCGGAGGTCGTTGGTCGCGCCGAATTGCGACTGACCGATTGCGATCGAGCCACGCTCAGTTACACCTTCAACGCCAACGTCGAAGGCGGTCGCAGCGCGAGCATGCCGCTGGAGCGTCTGGGCCCACGATTGCAAGCTTGCCTGCGGACCAACGGCTCGACGCAATCGCCGCCGACGCCGGTTGCCGACAACAACGGCTTCAGCCAACGCCAGTCCGGTGCGTGGTTCGAACCGGCTACCTCAGGCCAGGGATTGATGTTCGAAGTGCAACCCGCGCGCGAGGGCGACCCAGGCTTCGTGTTCGGCGCGTGGTTCACCTACGACATACCGCCAGCTAACGATGGCGCGGCACAGGATTGGTTTTCGCTGCAGGCGCCAATCGGCACCGCCAGCGAAGGGCGTATCGAACTGCCGATCGTGCGCGTGATCGGCGGCGAGCTGAACCGCACCGCCACGCAGAACGCGTTCCGTGTCGGCACTGCAACGCTGACCTTCAACGGCTGCGACCGCGCTGTGTTTGCTTTCCAGTTCGACACCGGCGAACTGGCCGCCGAGCACAGCGGCCGCAGCGGCACGCAACAGCTGCAGCGCGCGGGCGGGTGCGGATAGTAATTTCGATCGCAAGTTTCCGGCGGAAACTTGCCATCGCGCAAAGCAGATATGACCGGCGGAGCGAGAACGTGGTTCTCGCTGCGCGACGAGTGGATCGCTACATCTGCAATGTTGCGCCGGTCGGCCGCGAGGCAGCCAGTCTGCTGGATCTCAGGGCGCCAACCATTCTTTGGGATCGAGCGCCTGACCCTGATGCCGTAGCTCAAAATACAAACCCGGCGCGGCTGCGGCACCGGAATCGCCGACGGCCGCAATCACCGTGCCCGCATCGACCCAATCGCCCTCGCTGAAATTCAGCGCATCGCAGCGGCCGTACAAGCTCATATAGCCGCCGCCATGATCGAGGATCAGCAGCAGACCATAGCCGCGCAGCCAGTCGGCGAACGCGACGCGACCGCGCGCGACGGCGCGAATGTCGGCACCGCGCGCCGCCGCAATGGTCATCCCAGGGCTCCTGCGCCCTCCGGCAAGTTCGGCACCGTATGCCGACACCACGGCGCCCTGTAATGGCCTGCCCAGCTTGCCGCGCAAACTCTGGAACGGACGGTCGTCCGGCAGCAGCGCCGGCACATCGCCGATGACATCGCGCAGCTTCTTCAGCAAGTCCTCGACGCCGGCGCGGTCCTCTTCGAGCACCGCAATGCGCGCATCGACTTGATCGAGCGCGCGACGCACGGCCGCCAGCGCGTTGGCGCGTTCGCGGCGTTGGGCTGCCAGGGCCGCCACGCGTTCAGCCTGTTCGGCGGACAACGCGGCGAGCGCGGATTTCTGCATCTCGCTTTGCGCGCGCAGCGAATCGAGTTGCGCCAGCAAATCGCGCACGCGATCGATGCGCGTGACGCGCACACGATTGAGCTGCGTCTGGTAGGCCAGCAAGCGCCCAGTGTCGGCGAGCTGATCCTGCGCCAGCACCAGCTTCAGGGTGTCGAGTCCGCCGAGCGCATAGGCCGATTGCAGCAACGCGGCGAGCGCGGTCTTCTCCTCCGCCAATGCCGCATCGGTGCGTACGCGCTCAGCATCGATCTCGACGATCTTGGCTTCGAGTTCGGCCACGCCAGCATCCAATTCGCGCAGCCGCTGATTGGATGCCGCGATCTCGCGCTCCACCTTGCCGAGCGCGCCGAGCGCCTGGTCGACCGCGCGCTGGCTCTTGGCGCGCTCCGCCTCTGCGGCAGCGATATCGGCAGCGATGGCGTCGAGGCGGGTGATGAGCGTGGATTCGGAGGTTTGCGCGTGACCGGCGGTTGTTGCGAATAGCACGAGGACCGCAAGTGCGCGCGTCGCGGTCAGAAGCGGCGCACATGACACTGGGCGCGGGACACGGGTTTGACTGAGTTGGCGCGGCGGTACTGCCTCGCAGTTTTCGGAAACACCATGACCTACGGCTCTGCACCCCGCGAATCGCGAATGCAAGGCGATTCGCCCTGCCCCCGTGCGCCCTGCCCCGTTCACCGCGCACCGTCCAGCAGCGACCGCCCCGTCATCTCGGTCGGCTGCGGCATGCGCATCAGCGCCAGGATCGTCGGCGCGATGTCCTGCAAGGCGCCGTTGCGCAACCGGGCGTCACGACCCGGAATCAGCACCAGAGGCACCGGATTCATCGAATGCTGCGTGTTCGGCTGCTGCGCTTCCTCGTCCCACATATCGTCGAGGTTGCCGTGATCGGCGGTGATCAGCAGTTGACCACCGCCTTGCAGGATCGCGGCCTCGATACGACCCAGCGCCACGTCGACCGCTTCGACCGCTTCGATCGCTGCCGAGAGAATGCCGGTGTGACCGACCATATCCGGGTTGGCGAGATTGCACACAATGAAGTCAAACTCGCCGCTGTCGATGGCGGCAACCAGCTTGTCCGTGACTTCCGGACAGCTCATCTCCGGCTGCAAGTCGTAGGTGGCGACTTTGGGCGATGGCACCAGGATGCGCTGCTCGCCGACATACAAGTCCTCGCGTCCGCCGGAGAAGAAGAACGTCACGTGTGCGTACTTCTCGGTTTCGGCGATGCGCAACTGACGCTTGCCGGCGGCGCTAAGGATCTCAGGCAGCGTATTTGCCATGCTTTGCGCAGCGAAAGCCACCTGCACGGGCAGATCGCTGGCGTATTCGGTGAGCGTGACCATCGCGCCCAGGCGCGGCGTGCGTGCGCGCGCAAAGCCGCTGAAGTCGCTCCGCGACAACGCGGACGTAAACTGGCGGGCACGATCAGCACGGAAGTTAAGGAACACCACACTGTCGCCGTCGACCACCGGTTCGCCGCCAGCGATCAGCGTGGGCTGCACGAATTCATCGTTCTCGCCGCGCGCATACGCGGCCGCAAGCGCGTCTGAGGCGCCGTCCGCATTCAGCGGCGCATCGGCATCGACGATCGCCTTCCACGCTCGCTCAACGCGATCCCAGCGCTGATCGCGATCCATGCCGAAATAGCGTCCGCCGATGCTCGCGATGCGCCCGTTGCCGTACTGACGACATGCAGCATCGAGTTTATCGATCGAGGCAGCAGCGCTGCGCGGCGGCATATCGCGGCCATCGAGAAAAGCATGCAGCGCGATACGCGGCGCGCCGTGGCGCCGAGCCAGTTCCAGCATCGCAAGCAGATGATCCTCGTGCGAATGCACGCCGCCGGGCGATAACAATCCGAGCAGATGCAGCGTCCGTCCGTTTGCGGACGCAGTGTTCGCTGCCGCGGACAGTTCCGGGTTCTTGAAGAAACTCCCATCGGCAATCGCCGCATCGATGCGCGTCAGATCCTGATAAACGATGCGCCCCGCACCGAGGTTCATATGCCCGACCTCGGAATTGCCCATCTGACCTTCCGGCAAGCCCACCGCGAGCCCATCGGCGCGCAGCGTGCTCATTGGATAAGTGCTTGAAATACGCCGCCAATTGGGGCACTTCGCGAGCGCGATCGCGTTATCCGGTGCCGGTGGCGCAACGCCCCAGCCATCCAAAATCAACAGCAACGTGGTCATTTCAGCGCAGTACTTCTGGCCTAGCTGCAATCGATGCTAACGCATTGTCTTGCTATGCCATCAGTTGGGCGTATTCGGCGTAACCATCGTGCCCTTTGGCGCATCTAAGCATTGGCACAGCGATTGCACTATGTGCCACGACCTTCAATCACCCAAAGGATGCCACCATGGAACAGATCACCGAGCAACGTTTTGTCGATCGCTTGATTCACGCGCTGTCGAATTTCTCGCCGCAGAAGGATGAAACGCGACCGATGCTGCCGGGCGAATACCTGGCCCGCATGGAAGCCGAGAACGCCACGCGGCACTAACGGTAACCACTGACACCTGTTCACTTAAACACGCTCGACCTTTCACCGGAGACCCACCATGAACGAAAACAAATTCGCCTTCGCGCTGATCGCCGCTCTTGCGGCCTCGCTGGGATCCGCGGCGCACGCGGACACCATCGTGGCGCCCGGCGAGAGTAAGGATTCCGTCAACAAATCGCTGCGCGTTGAGGCCGGCACCGCAGTGAAAGACGTGGACACCGTTAACGGCAGCATCGACATCGAAGATCGTGCCTCCGCCGGCGAAGTGGAAACGGTCAACGGCAGCATCGATCTGGGCAACGGCGTGTCGGTCATATCGATCGAAGCGGTCAACGGCAACATCGATGGTGGGCGCGAAACCAAGGTGCGCGACAGCGTCGAAACCGTCAACGGCAGCATCGAACTGCGCGCCGGCAGCGGCGTCGATGGTTCGGTCACCACGGTCAACGGCTCGATCGATCTGCAGCAAACCACCGTCGCCAAGAACGTCGAAACCGTGAACGGCGTGCTCGATTTGCGCGCCACGCGCATCGGCGGCAATGTCGAGCTGGTCAACGGTCGCGCCGAAGTGATCGACGCCAGCACTGTGAGCGGCGATATCGTAGTTCACAAGAGCAAGAACACTGGCTGGAACTGGGGTTCCAAGCCCAAGCCGCCGGTTGTGATCGTTGGCGAGGGCAGCGAAGTGCGCGGCAAAATCATTGCCGAGAACCCGGACACCAAGGTGTACTTGCACGAAACCGCCCGCGTTGGCAGCGTCGAAGGCGTCAGCGCCACGCGCTACGCCGGCGCCAGCCCCGAGTAAGGGAACTTCTTGCGCCTCGCAGGTTCTGACCCTGCGAGGCGCGACACTCCTGATGCATCTCCAGCCGGGCCAATGGCCCGGTTTTTTTTTCGTTTCAGGCGGCACGCAGATCAAGATGACCTTGGTCGATGTGGTGGTTAGCTCGCACGAAGACACGAAGTCACGAAGTCACGAAGTCACGAAGTCACGAAGAAAAGCGCAGTACTTCCCGCCGTGCCACTTCGTGTCCGCGCTTGACTGCTTTCGCTGTTGTGCTCGGTGACGAAAGCTGTGCCGCCACAGTGCCAGATCAGCTCCCTCCCCCGCTGGCGGAGAAGGGTTGGGGAGAGGGTGGTCCTGCGCGACATTGGCCAATGCTCGATGGAACTGAGCCGGCGCCGTTTCAACAGCGCCGATCACAAGCGGCAAGTTCCCACGGTTGCGAAACACTTGACCACCGCTCCTGCGACAGCGGACAGAGAAATGATTCGGCTCCGCTTCGCCGCCCCCTACTCCACCGTAAACCGCCCGATCTCGATGGTCTCCTTGCCCTCGCTCAAGCGCCGCGTCGTCACCGCGCGTGTGCTCGCCGTCGTCCCGAATCGGGTCTGGAACTCAAGCTGTAACGTCACCGGTCCGGTAAGACTCTGGCGACGGTCGCCGTAGTAGTTGGCGAGCACGATGTACGTGCCCGGTAACGGACGGCGGATGCTGAATACCTCTGGCCCATAGCCTTGCGTGAAGTCGCGGCTGACGTGACCGCCCGTGGGCGTTTCCGGGTCGCTGTAGTAGGCCTTCTCGCCGCTCGGATCGACGACCCACAAATCGATGTCGGTGTTATCTGCATCCCAACTCAACACCACGCGCAATCCGACGGCCACCGGATCGATCAGCTCCGGCGCAATGCCCAATCGCGCGACGCTCGCTGTCGCGCCCGGCGCGCTCACCAGCACCTGATTCATCTCATGCAGCGCGATCAGCTCGATATCCGGAAATCGCCCATGCCAATCGCCAGTGGCGACCTGCCACAAGAGATCCACGGCGCGGTGATGATCGGGCGCTTGCTGGCGATACAGGGCCAATGCCAGATCGCGATAGCTTTGCGGTTCCTCGCCGCGCAGCGCCAAAGCTTTTTCGAACTGCGGCACCGCCAGATCGAAGCGCTCCCACTCGCTCAAGCGATATGCGAGCACGCGCACCAGCGCGGCGTTGTCCACGTCCATCTCGGCGAGATTCGACAGCACGCGGAGCGCCAGTCGATCCTGCTTCTTGCCGCGCAGCACATCGGCCACGTCCAGAAAGAACGCCGGCGAGCTGGCGAGCCGCTCGCGCGCAGCCAGATACGCAGCGTAGCTGTCGCGCGCTTGCCGTATCGCGAGCACATCGGGCGAGTCGGGTGTCCAACCGGTCAGCTCGATCGTTGCGCGGACCGGCTCGGGCTCAGGCGCGCTGCCGCCGATGGCTTTGCTTTCGGCAAGAACGGGTTGGATCGATTCGACGACGGCGGGAGCGGCCGACGGTGCGGGCGGCGGCGGCGCGCCTGGTGCATCTGCAGCCATGCGAACCTCCCCCGCCGACGCATCGCGATCCAAGATTCGCGATCCGGTCACAGCCACCTGTGCCAAATCATCGCGCTCTTCGCGCGCCAACTCGTCCGCCGCCTGCGCCACCAACGGCATCGACTCGCGCCGCTTACGCAGCGCCTCAATGGCCATCATCAACGCACTCGCCTCGCGCCGCCACTTTGCGGCCGAATCCGGCTCCGCGCCATCGCGCGCGAACCTCGCCACCAACGTGCGCGCATCCGTCAGCAAGGCCTGCGCCTGTTGGAAGCCCGCTGCAACATCCTTGATGTGCGTATTCGGCCACGCCGCCGCTTCCTGCTCCGCGATCGGCACCAGCACGCTCTCCACATTCGGATAGCTCGCCGCGTGATAGGCCTTGAACGCCTGCCAGCGCTGAATCAATTGCGCGATACGCTGCGCGCGATCCGGATCGGCCGGCGTCTTCGGCAGCGCCGCCAGTTGCTGCAAGTACTGCGCGCGCAGTTCGGGTTCCTTGGGCTCGATGCGATAACGCACATAGTCCTCGACGCGATCCAGCACCAGCAGCGAAGTGCCCTCGGTGACCACGCCATAGCGCTTGCCGAGTGCGATCATCGCGACACGATCGGTCGGGTTGCTGCGACCCAACTCGGCCAATTGCGACTGCGCCCAGAGCCGATGCACGGTCTCGTTGAGATCGCTGTTTCCAACGCCGAATGTGATCGGTACCTCAACGCGCTCGCGGCCCTTCGCCAACGTCAGCGCCAGTGTGCCCTGCCCCTTGCAGCGCCCGTACCAGATGAGTTGCCCGAGGCGCGTTTCCAAATGCTGCTGCTCGCAATTGCCACGCGAGTTCATGTGCCACACAGCTCCCAGCAGCGCCGCACTGGCAGCGTCGACATCGCCATGCGCATCGACCACCGCCGCGCCGCGCGTGAAACGCTGCAGGTGCGCCGTATCGAAACGCTGTGCGGCGTGCAGTGCGGTGGTGGGTACCGGCAGCGTCGCCGTCGCGGTGCCGAAGTTGCTCAGGCCGTCGCCGATGATCAGCGCCGCATCGCTGCCAGACGGTAAGGTCAGCGACCCATAGCTCGATCCACCATCGAACGTCAGCGCTGCCAAGGCCGCCAGCAGTTCCGGCGCTCGCCCGTCGCGCACGGCAAAAGTTTGCGGCGGATCGGCCTCATTGCGAAACACCACCAGTCGCACCTCCGCCGAACCGATGCGCTCGAAATAGCGCCGCAGCACCGCGTTGATGCGCGCCCAATCCTGTTCGCGCGCGCTGGCGGAAGCATCGACAAACAACGCCAGACGTTTGGGGATCACCACATCCTTGACCGCCGGCGGCGCGATCAGCGCGACCACGCTGCGCCACTGCGGCTCGATCGGATCGACGGCTTCGACGATCTGGCTGCCCTCGCCCTTCGGAATGTCGAACTGCAAGCGCCGCTGCGGCGTCACATTCTCGCGCGTCAGTTCGGTAAACCACTCGGTGCCCGCGCGCTCGAACGCAAACCCCCCGCCACTCGGCGCCGCGCTCGCCAAAGCCGCGCGCGCCCGCACCGTAAAGCGTCCCACGGTTTGCGTGAAATGTAGCGGCAGCTCATACCGCCAAGCCTTATCGCCATCGCTCATCACCTGCTCGAACGACAGTCGCACGCGTTTGCTGCCTCGCGCCGGAATCGGATACAGCCGCGTGCGAAATACATTGCCCTGGGTGATTTCCGCCAATCCTGGATCGACCTGCTGGCGCGTGATGTCCTCGAACGCCACCCGCGCCGTTTCCTTCTCCACCACCACACCCTCGCGCATTGCGCCGTTCACCTCCAGCGCGTAACCCGCCACCGTCTGCCCGGCGCTCAACGGGAACACAAACTCGCCCTCCAGCACACGCCCATTCGGGTTGTCGAAACGCAGCTCAATGGAAGTGCGGGCGATAAAGCCGAAAGTACGGATGTCGATGGCGACGTCGCCCAATGCAATCGGCTTCAGATCGCCAGCGCCGGGATCGATCCAGACCTGCGGCGGCACCTGGCGCGGTGGTAGTGGCGTCAGCGCGAATGATGAGAGGGGCAGCAGGAACAGCAGCGCGAGCAGGCGCATAACGCGTCTCCTTGGTGGGCGGTTCCTAGCGTAACGGGGATTGGGGGCGGGTGGGGTTTGCGGACGATTACGTAAGTTTTAGCGTTGGGTGCCGCAGAACAACGTGGCTGGCAGGCTATCGGGAAAACTCACCGCTCGCGCAAACCATGGATGGTTCGCACCTGGGTCGAGCACGTCAGTGCGCGATCCGGATAGGAGAGCGAGTCCGGACATGCACCGGACTCGCGACTTGAGAAACGCGCACGTTTCTAGCCAAGTGCTCGCGCATCGCGTCAATCAACGACTGCGGCAGCACCGTGATGCGGTCTTTCCCGCCTTTGCCATCGCGCACCACAATTTCCGCCCGCTCGAACTCGACGTCTTTCACCCGCAGACGGGTCACTTCCATCAATCGCATCCCCGTGCCGTACAGCAGCCGGGCCATCAAACCGTGCGTACCGCTCATCCGCTCCAACACCGACTTCACTTCACGCTGCGTCAGCACCACCGGCAATCGCGCCGGCTGTTTCGCTCGCACGACCTCAGACATCCACGGCAAATCCTGCCGCAAAACCACGCGGTACAAAAACAACAGCGCCGATAAAGCCTGATTCTGCGTCGACGCTGCCACCTTGCCCACCACCGCCAAATGCGTCAAAAACGCCTCCACCTCCGCCGCACCCATATCCCTCGGATGGCGCTTGTCGTGAAAGAGGACAAACTTCTTTACCCAGTGGACGTACTGCGTTTCCGTTCTTATGCTGTAGTGACGAATGCGCACCTGTTCGCGCACTTGGTCCAACAGCCTAGGCCCACCAGGCCCGTTCGCAGGGGTGTCCGTATGCATCGTCCCAGCCCAAACAACAGCTTAGCCATTGCGGCAGTGCGTTATGCACCGATTCGACTCAAGTATACACCGCTTGCGGTGTATACTACGCGTTAGACTGCTTTGGGGGACATGGTGCTTTCGAAATTCGGCGAAGCTGAAAAGGTCCTTGTTGAGTTGGATTGGTTTGATGGTCCACGCGCAGGCATAGCTAACATCGAGGGTGCGCCTCATCGTTTTAGGTCGTACTTCAACGATGAAAAAGATGATTGGGATGACTTCTTCAAAGTGTGGCCCATTGGAGAACGAGAACTGGAGCTTGAACTTGAGCAATGGCGGATCTTCGTTGAATGGTGGAAACATTTTGACGCAGGTGTTTCAACTACGGCCGAACATCCGGCGCATGGTGGAATACATAAGCGATGGGATGAGATTGAGAAGGAATTGAAAGGCGGATCCCGAATAATTCCAATCTCTGCCAGAACTGCTTATGCGAAGTTTGAATATCGTCGTGGAGAAAAGCAGTACCAATTTGATGGACCAAACTATTCTGTTCGCTGGCTCCTATTCGAACAGGCTCAGGAAACAGCGGTCTAACTATGTGTTCAAGCCGACCGCCGAACAGGCTCTTCGCTCAAACCAGTCTGCCGCGCGGCGGCGGCTTTACACGGCGTTAGACCTTTCAACGAGGTAATGGGGTTCCTCTTGTGGCTAGACAATCGGATTTCTGGGTTATGCGGGAGCCGCTCATTAAGGAAGGGGAGTGGCGGGAGTTCTTGAAGGCCAAGGGAGACTTTGAGGAACCAGAGAGCCTTGTCGGCGTTGGTCCAGCCGGAAAGGAGATCAGCCTTCCCGTTGAAGGGTTTGTCTGGTGGCTGGGGCATGAATCGGGAGTGCCTGTTCCGGCGCAGTTTACGGATGAGGGCGTGCACGTTCCTGATGGTGGTGAGGGAGGCGCAGCATTGGCTCAGGTCATTGCCGCATACTTTGGCGCTGAGATTCAGGAGGGGGGCGGTCTCAAGAGTCAAGCGCAACACGGTTTGAGTTTTGTTGAATGATTTTCG
>ERZ1066126.25-NODE-25-length-142632-cov-22.944500_pt1 | contig 142632 bp, 107 predicted proteins | sample MGYA00382773_ERZ1066126 | MGnify/ENA primary metagenome ERZ1066126 (study PRJEB33369, sample SAMEA5778356) | biofilm metagenome | biome: Industrial cooling water; feature: Water cooling tower basin; material: Biofilm | place: United Arab Emirates | collected... | reverse complement strand
TTCCTATTTCAATCTGGCCGGAGCGGGCAACGGCGACATTCTCGGTCATCAGTTGAAGATCAACGCCAAGCAGACGACTCCTGTGGACAAGACCATGATTCCGACCGGCAAGCTGGCTGACGTGGCCGGAACGCCGTTCGACTTTTCCAAGCTGACCGCCATCGGCGCACGCATTGGTGATCCGCACGAACAGATCGTCATCGGCAATGGTTACGATCACAACTTCGTGCTGGATACAGGCGGCAAACTGGATGTGCAGGCGGTGGAAGTTTACGAACCGACGACCGGGCGCGTGATGGAAGTGTTCACCGATCAACCCGGCGTGCAGTTGTACACCGCGAATTTCCTGGACGGCACGATCATCGGCAAAGGCGGCAAAACGTATCCGCGTCGCGGTGCGTTCTGTCTGGAAACTCAGCATTACCCGGATTCGCCGAACAAGCCGAACTTCCCTTCGACGGTGCTGAAACCCGGCGATAAGTATCAGACGACGACGATCTATAAATTCTCCGCGCGGTAAGTTTCAGATCAAAATGGCGCTGAGTTAAGCTGCCAAAATTAGCCATTGACCATTACGCATTGACCATTATTGGACAGGGTAAAAAGCATCTCTACCTATCGGATAATGGTTAATGGCGAATGGTTAATGGCTAATTTCTTTTCTGACTCCTTGATGTCAGTGCCCAAGCGCCGCCGCCAGAATCGTCTGCTGCGAAGCCTCGGCGCGGTCAAACGTCGCGGCAATTCTTCCCGCATGCATCACGGCGACGCGGTCGCTCATTCCCAGAATTTCGGGAAGCTCCGAAGAGATCATCAAAATCGCCAAACCCTGTTCGGCCAGTTCGCCCATCAACGAATGAATCTCTGATTTCGCACCAACATCAATTCCTTGCGTCGGTTCGTCCAGAATCAGCACCGACGGTTTGGTCGCCAGCCAACGACTGAGCGCGACTTTTTGCTGGTTGCCGCCGGACAGAGTTCCGGCAGTCGCAAACAGCGCAGGCGTTTTGACGCCCAGCCGCGAGGCGTAATCAGCCGCAAGCTCGCGTTCGGCGGCGAAATCCAGAAAGCCGAATTTCGCCAGGTTTCGCAGAGAAGCCAGCGTTGTGTTGGCCGCAATCGGCAGTTCCAGAATCACGCCGTGTTGGCGTCGGTCTTCGGGAACATACGCGATTCCGAGTTGGGCAGCTTGAGCCGGTGACGCGATCTTTACAGCTTGGCCACGCAAACGAATTTCGCCGCTGTCTGCTGGCGTCAAGCCGAACAACGTTCGCGCCAATTCCGTCCGTCCCGCACCAACCAATCCCGCCAAGCCCAGAATTTCTCCGGCGCGAACGGTAAAGCTGATGTCACGGATTCCTGCCTCACGACAAGTCAGATTGCTAACTTCCAGCACCGTTTTGCCAAGCGTGACTTCGCGTTTGGGAAACACCGCCGACAATTCGCGCCCGACCATCAGCCGAATCAATTCCTGCCGGTCAACGTCGGCCATTTGCCTGGTTTCAATCGTCACGCCATCGCGCAGCACGGTGACTCGGTCGGCGATGATTGGCAATTCGTCCAAACGGTGAGAGATATACACGATGCCTGCGCCGCGAGCGCGCAATTCGCCGATGACGCGAAACAGGTTCTGCGTATCTTCTTCAGAAAGCGAAGCCGTCGGTTCGTCGAAAATCAGCACGCGAGCATTGGCTCCGAGCGCGCGCGCAATTTCGACCAGTTGCTGTTGCGGCATGGTCAGTTCGCCAGCTAGCGCGTCCGTCGAAATGTTCGCGCCGACCTGCGCCAGCAATTCCGTCGCGCGAACGTGCCGCGCTTTCCAATTGATCGGTCGCCAACTGGAAGTTTGCTCCACTCCGAGCGCGATGTTTTCGGCGACGGTCAGTTCGGGGAACAGTGCGGGCTGCTGGTAAATCGCCGCAATGCCCAGCGATTTGGCCAGTTGCGGGGAATTATCCTGAATCGGCTGGCCATCAAGGTTGATTTCGCCGCTGTCAGCCTCGACGGCTCCGGTGATGATTTTGATGAGCGTAGATTTGCCTGCGCCGTTTTCGCCGATCAGGGCGTGAACTTCTCCGGCGCGCAGTTCAAACGAAGCGGATTTCAACGCCTGCACTCCGGCGTACGACTTTGCGATGTTACCGACTTGCAATAAAGTCATTGGCATTCTCATAAGTTGTAACTTGGAAACGCTGGGATGCTATACTCCGCGCGAATTTCCAGCAACGATTTACATAAGCAAAATTGAGTTTATCGCCAATGACACCGTCCAATTCTGTCAAGAGTAAAAACGAAGCGATTGTGAAACCCGAGATACTCAAGTGGGCACGGGAAAACGCCGGTTTTTCATTGGAGCAGGCGGCGAAAAAAATTGCTGTTAAGCCAGAAAAGCTGCTGGCTTCAGAAACCGGAAAGGAGCGACTGACTATCCGCCAATTGCGTTCCCTCAGTAACGCTTACAAACGGCCGCTAGCTTTCTTTTACCTTCCCAGCCCTCCGGCGCAGGAACAAGCGGTTCACGATTTCAGACGTTTACCCGAAGAAACTGATCGTTTGGAATCACCCGATCTTCGACTCGAAATTCGACGCGCAAGGTATCGCCGTCAGATCGCGCTCGAACTATATGACGAGTTAGGAGTCGCGCCGCCGAAGTTCGAGGCGAGAACCGTTACGTTCGCTGATTCTGAAAGCATGGCGCAAACGATTCGTCATTTGCTGGGAATAGACCCGATCAGGCAATTTGCATTGAAGAATCAATACGAAATCTTCAACTTTTGGCGAACAGCCTTGGAAAAAGCCGGGGTGCTAGTGTTTCAAGCCGCTGGCGTGGAGCTTTCCGAAGCGCGCGGTGTTTCGCTGATCGAGTCGCCTTTGCCGATCATTCTCGTCAACATCAAAGATTCTCCGCTAGGACGCGTCTTTACACTACTTCATGAATTTTCGCATTTGATGTTGCGATCCCCGGGTCTGTGCGATCTTCAGGGCGAGGAGCAAACGGAAATATTTTGTAATGCTGTAGCCGGGGCCGCGTTAGTTCCGAAAGAGTTGCTGCAAGCGGAGGCCTCCGTTGTTGAATGCGTAGCGCCAAATGACTGGAAAGATGAAGAAGTTATTTTTCTTTCTAGCAAATATGGCGTAAGTCGAGAAGTCGTTCTGCGTCGCTTGCTGACACTGGGTAAAATCACGCAAGATTTTTACCGGAAGAAAAGGCAAGAATTTCAGAAGGAATACGACGCCCATAACCGTAAAGACGGATTCGCGCCACCCGATGTGATGGCTGTCTCCACGGCGGGCAAACTGTTTGTGGGTTTGGTGTTGGAAAGCTATCGGCAGGAGAAAATCACCTCGAACGATGTTGCCACCTATTTGGGTGTGCGACTCAAACATCTCAGCAAAATCGAAAAAGCAGTGCAAACTTCAGAATTTGAACTCGGAGCCGCGGCTTGATCTACAGCATTGACACAAGTGCTTTGGTGGATGGGTGGAGACGTTACTACCCGCCAGATGTTTTCCCTGGCTTATGGGATAGAATTTCGGAATTGGTGGAGGATGGTCGAATCATCGCCACAGAAGAGGTGCTGGTTGAATTGGAAAAAGGCGATGACGATTTGCACAAATGGGCGTTGGCGCAAAAACAAATGTTCGTTCCACTTGATGAAGATGTCCAAAATGCAGCAACAGCAATTCTGGCAGCCCATCCCTTGGTTTCGAAGAACGCGCTCGGCCCGATTGCTGATCCGTTCGTTATCGCTTTGGCCCAAGTCCGAGGTTGTACAGTAATCAGTGGGGAAGTTTGGACCAACAGTACTGTCAAAACAAAAATTCCCAATGTTTGCGCCGTGCTGGGCGTCAATCATATCAACTTTCTTGAGTTCATAAGGGAACAGCGATGGGTCTTTGGGCGCTGAGTCCCCCAGTCTGGCCATTCAAAAGGCGGGTGTTATAATTCGCCGCTTTATCGCTTTGGAAATCATCAAACTCTGCAAGGAGAACCGCAGTGAAAGCTGGTTGGGAGGCCGTCATCGGTCTGGAAGTTCACGCGCAACTCAATACCGATTCAAAAATCTTTTGTGGGTGTTCGACCGAATTCGGGCAGGAGCCGAACGACAACACTTGTCCGGTTTGTCTTGGTTTGCCCGGAGCCTTGCCGGCGCTCAACCGCGACGTGTTGATCAATGCAGGCAAAGCCGCGCTGGCCTTGAATCTGCGCGTCAACACCGAATCCATCTTCGCGCGCAAAAACTATTTTTATCCTGATTTGCCGAAGGGTTACCAGATTTCGCAATACGACAAACCCTTTTCCGAACACGGCGCGGTTGAAATTCTGACTGCCGAACGTGACGAAGGCGGGCGTCCGGCGGAATGGAAACCGAAACGATTCGGCATCACCCGCGCTCACATCGAAGAAGATGCGGGCAAATCGGTTCACGACATTGGTGACCCGGACAAAACGCACGTCAATTTGAATCGCGCCGGAACTCCGTTGCTGGAAATCGTCAGCGAACCGGATTTTCGCAGCAGTTGGGAAGCTTACGATTACGTCGCGTTTTTGCGCCGCACGTTGCAATTCATAGACGTGTGCGACGGCAACATGGAAGAAGGCAATCTGCGATGCGATGCCAATGTTTCGGTTCGCCCGGTCGGACAGGAAAAGCTGGGAACTCGCGCCGAAATCAAAAACGTCAACTCGTTGCGTTTTTTGCAGAAAGCGATTGATTACGAAATTGACCGGCAAATCGCCTTGCTCGAAGCTGGCGGCGAGATGGTTCAGGAAACCCGTCTGTGGAATGAAAAGGAAGGCAAAACTTATACGATGCGTACGAAAGAAGACGCGCACGATTACCGTTACTTTCCCGATCCGGATTTGCCCGCGCTGGAAGTCAGCGCCGAATGGATTGAATCGCTGAAAGCCAGCTTGCCAGAATTGCCAGAAGATCGCCGCCAACGCTTTATGCGGGATTACGAATTGAACGCCGACGAATCCTTCACGCTGACCGGCGAACGCGCTCTGGCCGATTATTTCGAAGCGACGGTCAACGCCTCTGGCAATCATCGCGCGGCAGCCAACTGGATTTTGTCGGAACTGCTGCGCGAGTTGAAAAACTCCGAAACTGACATCGGCGGCTGCAAAATCAAAGCCGAAGATTTGGGCGCGATGATTCGGCTGATTGACGACAAAACGATTTCCGGAAAAATCGCCAAAGACGTATTTGCCGACATGTTTGCCAGCGGTAAAGCTCCGGCAGACATCGTCAAGGAAAAAGGCCTGGTGCAAATCACGGACACTTCGGCGATTGAAAAGATCGTGGATGATGTGATTGCCGCCAACCCGAAAGAAGTCGAAGGCTATCGTTCGGGCAAAGCGGCGCTGATCGGATTCTTTGTCGGTCAGGTCATGAAAGCTTCCGGCGGCAAAGCCAATCCGAAAGCGGTCAACGAAATTTTGAAAGCGAAACTTGAGGCATAAAACTGATAGACAGTATTTACAGGATTTCTCAGGATTGATTTTCATCCTGAAAAATCCTGCCAATCCTGTCTAATTCCATCTCGAACAAACGGAATAATGAAGACCATGAAACTTACTCGAATTTTGATTGTGTTGGCACTGGCGTTGGTCGCCGGTTCCTGCTCCAAAGGCAATGGCGGCGTGGCGACGATTGATACGGATTTCGGTCAGATCAAAATCCAGTTGGATGCGTCTGTTGCTCCCAAGCATGTGGAGAATTTCAAGAAACTGGCGCGCGAAGGATTTTATGACGGTTTGGGATTTCACCGCGCAGTTCCCGGATTGCTGATTCAGGGCGGCGACCCGAATTCGCGCACCGATGACCGAACTTCTTGGGGAAAAGGCGCCCCAGGTCAGCCGACGATTGCCGCCGAATTCAGCGACAAACCATTCAAACGCGGCGTGCTTGGGGCGGCCCGAAGAGGCAACGATCCGAACAGCGCCACCAGTCAGTTTTTTATATGTTTGCGCGACAATCCAAGCTGGACTGGCCAATACACTGTTTTCGGCGAAGTGGTCGAAGGCATCGAGGTGGTTGAAAAAATCGCTCTTCAACCTACTGTGCCCGGCGATCCCGGCAGCACAATGGTCAATAAAGTCGTAATGAAGCAAGTGACGATTCAAGATTGATTCGATTGCGTATTGCAGATTGTGGATTGCGGAGTTGGTTTGAACGAATCCGCAATCCTAAATCCGCAATCCGCAATCAGAAATTACCCGCCAGTGTATCCTCAAATGAATCCCCAACTCTGCCGAACCTTTTCGTTGGTTCGGGCGTAGTTTCAGCTTCGCAACAAACACGAGGAGCACACATGCACTTCATCGAAGCAATCAAGCTGGCCATTGAATCCATTCATTCGCATAAACTTCGGTCGTTTTTGACGCTGCTCGGAGTGATTTTCGGAGTGGCGACGGTGATCGTCGTTGTGTCGTTGATCGAAGGTTTCAACAAATACGTGGACGAGAAAATCGCCAACATCGGCACGAATGCCTTCAGCATTCAGCAATTTGCGATTGAAGATTTCGCCAGCCTCGACGCCTTGAACGAGGCACGCAAACTCAACAAGGAAGTTCGCATGGAAGACCTGGAAGCCTTGCGCGCACGGGTCGGTCAGGGCGCGATCAAGGATGTCGGCGCTCAGGAAGAAGTGATGTGCGAATTGAAAGCGGGCAAAGAAACCCTGATCGGTGTCAGCCTGCAAGCCATCACCGGCAACATCATCGAAATTCAGAACAAGGAAATTGCCGAAGGACGCCCGTTTTCTCAGGCTGAAGAGTTGAGCGCCCGCGCAGTGTGTTTTGTCGGATCGGACATCGCGGATCGCTTTTTCCCGACTCGCAGCGCCATCGGCCAAACGATCAAAATTGACGGGCGACCGTTTGAAATTATCGGCGTCGCCAAATCAATCGGTTCAGTGTTCGGCGTGTCGCGCGATAAATTCGTTTCGATTCCGATGAGCACGTTTATGAACATTTACGGTTCGCGGCGGTCGTTCCAGTTGCTGGTGGCGGCGATTTCGCCGGACGCTTACGAAGCCGCCGTTGACGAAGCGCGCGTGGCAATGCGGACTCGGCGCAAATTGAAGCCAAACGAAAAAGACAATTTCGGCATCATCACGCCGAGCGCGGTCAACAATCTGCGCGATAAAATCTTTGGCACGATTCAGGTCGTCGCCGTCGGCGTGACTTCGATTGCGCTGGTTGTCGGCGGCATAGTCATCATGAACATCATGCTGGTCAGCGTCACCGAACGAACCAAGGAAATCGGCATTCGCAAAAGTCTTGGCGCGCGTCGCCGAGACATCCTGCGCCAGTTTCTGGTCGAATCCACGATTCAGGCTCTGGCCGGTGGAGCTGTCGGCGTCAGCATCGCCTGGGGCTTGAGCAAACTGGTTTCGACGCTGACGCCGATTCCGACTTCGCTGCCGATGCTGGCCGTCGCCGTGGCGCTCGGAGTTTCCGGCGGAGTCGGCTTGATCGCTGGCGTGTATCCGGCTTGGCGCGCGGCTGGACTTGATCCGGTGACGGCAATGCGGGCGGATTAAGCAGCAGGCAGTTGGAGATGGTTTATGACTCATCAAGATTTCCGCGAAAACATCTGGATGGCGTTCGACACGCTGTGGCAGCACAAGCTGCGGTCGTTTTTGACGATTCTGGGAGTCGTCATCGGCACGACGACCGTGATTGTGATTGCCGCGTTTGTGTCGGGCATTGATTCTCAAGTCGCCAAAGAGATCGAATCCTTCGGCACGAATTCGATCTACATCTTCAAGTTCGATCCGGGTTTCAACTTCAACCCTTCGGCGGAAGAACGGCAGCGCAAACCGATCAGTTACGAAGACGCGATGGCGATTCGGGATGAATGTCCTTCGGTGACGGATGTCGCTCCGTTTATGTCTCCGGTGGATTTCATGCAGGGGCCGATGGCGGAGCGCATCAAGATTCGCTACCAGAATTCAGAAATGTACAACGCCACGGTGCAGGGAACCTTGCCCGCCTATTTCCGAATGGGCAACACCGAAGTCACCGAAGGCCGGTTTTTCACCGATGGGGAAAATCTGACTCGTGCCGATGTGTGCGTCATCGGGCGCGATGTGGCCAACACGCTGTTTCCGACAGTCGCCGCACTCGACAAGGAAATCATGATTAACGGGCGCAATTACCGCGTCATTGGAGTTCTGAAAAAACGCGAGATGTTCATCACTCCCGCCGACGATCCCGGCAACGAAAACAAGGCGGTGTACATTCCTTATGAAACGATTCGGAAGATTTTTCCGAACGTCAAAGAGAATTTCGTCATGGCGCAATTTGCGCCCGGCAAACAGGAACAGGCGTTGGATGAAATCCGGCAGGCGCTCCGCAAACGGCGCAAAGTCGCGTATAACCAGCCGGACAATTTCGGCATTCAAACGTCTGAAGGAATCATCGAACAATTCAAAGCCATCACCGGCGGAGTCTTTTTGTTGATGGTGGCGATTTCCAGCGTCGGTTTGCTGATTGGCGGCATTGGAGTGATGAACATCATGCTGGTCAGCGTCACCGAACGCACGAAGGAAATCGGCGTGCGCAAAGCCATAGGCGCTCGGCGGCGCGACATAGTGCTGCAATTCCTGATCGAAGCGGCCACGTTGACCGGTCTGGGAGGAATTGTCGGCATTTTGATTGGATGGGGGCTGGCAGAACTCATCAAATTGATGATGCCGACCTTCGTTCCATTGTGGGCGCCGGTCGTAGGGTTTGTAGTATCGGTCGGACTGGGAGTCAGTTTCGGATTGTGGCCTGCCTGGAAAGCGGCACGACTTGATCCGATTGAAGCGCTTCGTTACGAATGACGCACGGCATCGGCTATAATCCGCCCGCACAATTTTCAGATTCGAATCAAAACCAGCGTGCCCCGATTTCCAGTTGCAGTTTGGTGAAGGCAATGGCGGCCTTACTGTGACAAGACTGATGAGTAAGATTGACAAGATATGTTGAGAAGCGCGTTCAGGAATTTGCTCAACCTAGATGAACCGCCGGAGCGCACGGCTCTGGCCTTTGCGGTTGGGACGTTCATTGCATTTTCGCCGCTCCTGGGATTCCACATGATTCTGGCCGGGTTGTTGTTGCTGGTCGGGCGAATGAACCGCGTGGCATTGATGGCCGGCGTGTTGATTGGCAATCCCTGGACGCTGGGGCCGATCATCGTCGCGTCGTGGGCGATTGGGCGGTTGCTGATCGGTTCGCCACCGATTGCATTGCCGCAGATTTCGGCGAACGCAATGATGACTGCCGGTTTCTGGCAAATGCTCGCTTCGCAGTGGCGACAGTTGTTGCCATTTGCCATCGGCGGAATGATTCTTTCCATCGTGGCTGCGCTGATGGCATATCCGCTGATGCTCTTTGCGTTGCGGGCATATCGCAGAAAATTTCCGAAACCGATTGTGCCGGAAGCGGACACGCTGGCCGGTTGACCATCACCTGAAGAAACCTGAAACGGAATTGACCTTGAAGATGAGAAAACCACTTTCGCTCGTTCACGCTTTGGTCGTGATTTTTGCTCTGGCCGCGCAGGCTGTTGCGCAGCAACCGGCGCAACAGCCTGTCAGACCTGAAGCGCAATCGCCGACGCAACAAGCTCCACAGATTGACCGCCGCAAAATCCCGCTGGCCCAGCGCCCGAATCTTTCGCTGGACGATGTCAACACTTACATCGGCGCGGACAAGCGCGTGATCGTGATGATGGCTGCGCTGAACGTCGCCGGATACGATTACGAAACCGGCGGACGCCAGCTTACGCCGTTGCGTCAACAGATGCGCGAAGATTTGAAAAACACTCCGCCGGATGTCGTTCGCCGGTTGCGCGATTTTTTCCTCGCCCATCGCAAAGGAGCGACAGATGCCGCAGCCGTTGCGCCGTATCTGAGTCTGGCGTTGTCCTTGCAGGAACCTCCTGCCTTCGCCATTGACGTTCCGCAGGATCGTTTGCCGGATGATGTCAAGGAAATCGTCGGTTTTGCGCCAATCGTCGAAGAGTTTTATCAGAAAACGGGCTTTTCCCGTTTGCTGCCGAAATACATTGAAGAGAATCTGAAGGTCGCCGAAACCTACCCGCAGGTTGCCGGGTTGGTGTTGGGGAACGTGCTGACTTATCTGCACACCGAACCGGTTCTGGAATTGCCGCCGCTGTTCAACATTCGACGAACGGCTCCTCCCGCCAAACCTGAAAAGAAAGTCGAAAAGAAATCCGACAAGAAAAATTCTGGCAAAAACGACAAACAAGTCGCCGACAAGCCGCAAATGCCGCAAGTTGCAGACGCGCTCGAATCCCCGAATCGCATTCGGCAATTCGTGATTATTCCCGACCTGTTCAACGCTTCGAACACAGCCAATCTGCGAGTAGTGCGCGACACATATTTTTTGTTGTTGGGGCCAAGCGCCACGCCCAGCATGGAATCCATGCGACGCGCGTTTTTGACCTTTGTGCTGGACCCTCTGGTTGAACGGCAAATCAAGGAAGTCGCGGCGATTCGCGGCGACCTGCGAAAATTGATGGAGACGCGCGGCGACCGGTTGGATCGTGAATACGCTGAACGCAGCGCCTACTTTTTGATTACCGATTCCATTACACAAGCAACCAACGCTCGTATGGACGTGCTGGGAATGGCCGCGCGCAAAGCTTCGCCGGAAGATGAAGCGATCTATCAACTCAGTCTGGGGTACGAACGCGGCGCGGTTCTGGTCTATCACTTTTACGATCAGATGAAGGCCTTTGAACCGGTTGGCGTCAACATCCGCGATTATCTGGCTTCGATGCTGGGCAACATTGACTTTGAACGCGAAGCCGGGCGATTGAAAGAGTTCGAGCAGCGATTGGCGCGTTACAAACAGTTTCGCACTGAAGCGACCTTCGCTCCGACTCCGAAGCTGGAAATTGCCAACGCGGACGAAAAATTGGTGGCGCGAATCGTCGAAGCCGACAATCTGATTAAGAACCGCAAGTACGACGACGCCAAAGCCATTCTGGACGCGGCGCTGAAAGAAAAACCGGACAACGCTCGTGTGCTATTCGGCTTGGCCGAAGTGACCAGCAAGCAAGCCAGCACGCTGGACGATGGTAGTGGACTGGAAGAAACTCTGTTTGCCGCTGTTGAGTATTACAGACAAGCGACGCAGAAGGCTTCGCCGGAAACGGAAAAGTGGTTGATACAGCGCAGCTATGTTGCCGCCGCCAAGATTCTGGACTTCATTGCTGAAGCGAATTCTTCGATGGCGGAAAAACTGACCACCGATGCCACCGTCGCTCTTGAATTGGCCGTCAAGATGGGAAAAGTCGAAGGCGGCGCGTTTGATGAAGCGGAAAAAGCGCTCAAACAACGAGCGCAGAAAAAACCGTAGCCAGTTCTGTGGCAGCTCTGAATGATGAAAAGCAAAAGGGAGAGATGGACGTTGAAAATCCATCTCTCCCTTTTTGATGTTTATTGATGATGTAGTTACGGAATCCAAACGCATTCCGGCGCGCGCGGAATCGAAATTACAGCCGGAGGAGCAGGAGCCGGTTCGTAAAATTCTTCAGTGGCGGCTTCATCAAATTCTTCTTGCGGACCGACGACGATTTCCACAGGCGCAGAAACGGTTTCGATCTTGGTGACGCTGGCGTCACGGCAAACCGCCGTCAACGAAGCCGGTTTGGAAACCAGAATCAATTCAACCTGCAAATTGCGAAGCTTCGGCAAATGCTGAATCAGCGCCGTTGTTTTCACTTCCGGCAATTCCAGGGAACCACAATCCGCCAATGATGCCTCCTGCAACTTCATCAATTCCGTTCTGACCGCCGTGGTGATGAATCCGGTTTTGGCCTGGCGCGACTGGTAATTGAGAACGCTGGCCGGCGTCATATACGAAACGGTTTTGATCGAACGAACATTCGGCAGATTGGCGATTTCGGCGTTCTTGCTGCTTTCCGACTCTTCGTCACGAGCTTCATCGCGTTTGATTCGTTTGACCGGCCGTTTGGGAGTTATTTTGCGAACGCCATCGCCCGGCTTTGCATCTTTGATTTCAGCGTCACCCAGCGTTTCGACTGCATTGGCCACGGCCACCAGGCCGGATCTCAACACATTTTGTTGTGTCCAGCTTGACGCTTCGTCGTCAAACAAGCCTTTGCCATAAATGTAAGCCAGATAATGCGCGTGTTCGATGTGTTCGGCGGCGAATTCAGGCATGACAAAGGAAAGCGAACGCGCCGTCCCCAACGCCTGCAGTGCAACGCTGCCAAAGGTAAAAGGTTTGATCGTGTGCGCCGTGACAAGCAGAACGACGACGAGGATTGTGCGGATAAAAGCTTTGCTGGCCATAACGATCTCCGGCAGTTGTCTAGCCAAAACGTCTGAAGGCAAAACCGGTTCCTTGTTGAACTCATCAACTCCGGGGGGAGTCGTTACCGAATTTTCGCCTCAATAAAATCTGTCGCAGAATTGTCAGATTCGACGATGTTGGTGATCGAATCTGTCAAAAGGTTTCAACCAAACCGACCAGGCAAACCAGATTTTTTTGCCTATGCTGCTAAATACCTTTTTTGACAGGTTGCGATTATGCGCCTGTCGGGTCAAGCAGTTGTTAGTCAGTTGTAAATCGTTTGTAAAAACTTCGGCGCGATCTTGCTGCGGGAAGTTGATTCGGAGCAACGGCGTGACAGATGAACGCACGACGGATGAAGCCTTGCGGTTCAAACTTTTTCCGTTGTTCGTTGGCAGTTACGGCAGGAAGCGGTGGGCAGGGTGCAGCAAGTTGGACACTCAATGGCGCAGGTAAAATTCCACGTTGCCGCGTTTTTCCATCCGAAGTTTTCCTTCGGCGACAGCCAGATCAAGATGGGCGATGGCTTCGGAGGTGGCCAAAAAGCGGTTCAGGTTGTCCACTTTCGGGAATAGTAGCTTGGACATTTCCCAAGCTGTGACGCCTTGTTTGGGAGTGAAGCCGATGACTTTGTTTTGGCGTTCCTGAATCTGTTTGATCGAACGGTGAAAGTGCTCTTCGTAATCGGTTACGTCTCCTCCATGTGAAGTTTTCAGCAGAGTTGGAGCTAAATCCCGAATGCGGGCTAAGGAAACCAGGTATTCGCCCAGCGAAGGAAAGCGACGACGCGGATCAATTGGGTCAGCATTTAGCACCGGATTCGGCGTGATAGTTTTCAGCACTGTGTCGCCGGTCAGCATCAGCCGGTTGGCTTCGCGGAGCAGGCAACAACTTCCGGGAGTGTGACCCGGCGTGTGAACGACTCGCAAGCTACCCGAAGCAAAAACAAACTCTTGCTCATCGCGGTACGCTTCGACATCGGCCACAGCGTCGGCGTAATGGTGAATCAGTTCATACCGGCCAGCCATCGCTTCCAGCTCTTCTGACGGGACTCCGGCGTGCAGCAGCAGATTGCGATCAACGCGCGTTTGCCGATGTTCGGAGATGTTTTTGTACTCCCATTCGTGAACGTAAACCCGCGCGCCGGATTCCTGCTGAATCGTCGCGGCCAATCCGCAATGGTCTTCGTGCGTGTGGGTGAGGATTATCCGTTGAATGTCTTTGATGGCGAAACCGAGTTGATGGAGTTGCTGGCGCAATGCCGCCAGGGCTTCCTCAGTTTTTGGCCCGGTGTCTACCAAAGTCAGCGGATCTTCGACGACCAGATAAATGTTGATCGGGCCGACCGGGAAAGGAGTTGGGATAACGAGCTTTTCGATTCGCATTCGGTTCAGTTTATTTTGTCGGGTGTTTGGCGATCTTCTGAGCGACCCAAAAAGAAAGTAAAGACAATCCCCAAATGGCTAACACTGCCACCCAATTGAGCAAGTTATTGATGTTCCGGCTGCTTGAGCTCCAGGCGTAGCGATGATGGTTGATCGGGGTAAAAGACAGACCTAACAGGAAGCAAAAACCAGCCCCCAGACCCAGTAGCAAAAATGCTGTTGGTCTTGCCCAGCTATTTCTGTTTCGATGCAGTGCATAGAGGCCAATCGCAATGAACGCCAACGCGGTAAACCAGCTCAGCAAAAGCCAGAACAAAAACTCTGCCAAAGGTGGTTGGGTCAGGAAATCCAGTTGAATGGGTTCAGCTTGAAGCATTAGTTTTCACACTGTCAGCTTGAAAACGCGCTGAGCGTTTTGGAACAGGAATTTGGCTTTCACATCATCAGCCAAGCCGAGTTCATTCACTTGTTGGACGCATTTTTCCAGCGACAACTGTGGGAAGTTCGACCCGAACAGGACTTTGTCCTGCCCATAAGTTTTCAGGTAATGCAGCAGTTGCGGCGGGTAATAACGCGGCAGGTAAGCCGACGTGTCAATGTAAACATTCTCGTGTTTCCAGGCGACGCCGATCATTTCGTCCGTCCACGGATGGCCGATGTGACCGGCGACGATTTTCAGTTCGGGGAAGACCAGCGCAACTTCGTCCAGGTATGGAACCGGGCGACCAGTTTCCGAAGGCATCAACGGGCCGGTGTGGCCGACCTGAGTGCAAAACGGGATGTCGAGTTCGATGCACTTCACATACAGCGGAAAGTACAGCTTGTCATTCGGCGGCAATTTCCACAGCCAGGGAATTACGCGCAACGCCTTGAAACCAAGCTGATTCACTGCGCGATCCAATTCGCGGACGGCTTCAACAGGCTTTTCCAGATTGACTGCGGCCACACCGACAAAACGGTCGGGAAATTCCGCGATCATTTCTGCGATCAAGTCATTGCTGAAAATGTTGATTCCCGGACGATGCCACGCTGACAGCATCAAGGTTTGAATGCCCGCGCGATCCATTTCGGCAACGATCTGCGCTGTCGTCAAACCGCTTTCCAGCAAGTGCGACGAACCGGATTGTTTGAACAGCCGCGCGACCTCCGGCAGCTTTTCAAAAGCGTCACGCCGAGCCGGCTGCGCCCAGGTGTCAATGATTGGGAAAGTTTCGTCTTTTGGCATCGTCGCTAAACCTCATCAACATCAACCCATTCAAAATCCACTTGCTCTCTTTTGGCACAGACAGTCATTGAAAATTCGTTGATGACATCTCGCCCAAGAATGTCTTCATCAACGTCATCCCGGCAATCAACTGTGACGAAAACTGGATGCTCTCCAACATGCACCAGTGCGTTGTAAAGCTGACGCATTTTCGGCGCTCCGCCGATGCCGCCAACTGAAAGACGCCCGGCCAGATCGTGCCACAAGCCAGTTTTGTCAGCCACGTCATTCCGCAAAACCGTCAAGTCAGCGCCAGTGTCTATGACGAAAGTGACTTCGGTTGATTCATTCAAACGCAAGTTGCTGACCGACGCGGTAATCATCGGCATAGGAGGCGTATAGCTGCGATCATAAGCGCCCGAAGTAATTTGGCGAACACGCAACACTACATTTTCCTCGCCAACCAAATTCACATACATCAAACCGCTGCCGGTCTTTTTCCAAGCTTCGGCGGCCACTTTGCTCATTTGTTCGCCGACAGCGACGACTTGCCGGCCAACGATTGCCACCCATTTGCCTGCATACTTCTGGATCAATTCGTCACGTTGCTGCCAGTAGGCCTGTTCTTCCTGCTCAAATTGTTGCTGAGTTTCTTCGCTTACTTGCATAAATGCCTCTTTCTCCCTGCCTCGGCTTGCAGCTTGATTGCAAGCCGAGGCAAGGGAAGATTGCCCATCTTCAAAAGATGTAGCCGCCAGCTTCGACGACTTTGTTGGACAGCCGTTCACGAATCGCAGCCGTGTTGAGCGGTTCCTGTTTCGTCAATCGGCGCAACGCCACCAGCATGACGCGGAGTTCGTCGCCTTCAGAAATTGCAGCCAGAGCGTTTTTGGCCGCGACTTCGATGCGATTGATGGCGTCGTGCGTGAACAGTTTCGTCGCGTCAATCGCTGCCGCGTGTTTTTCCGCTCCATCCTGAGCGACCAGTTTGGCGGTGCGGCCAACAGCGCTGTCAATCTGGAAGGCGTCAATGATGACATCTGCCGTCCAGCTCAACACCATTTGCTGTTCGACCAGTGCTGCCTGGAATTTTTGGGCGGCGGAGCCGAGCAAGGCGATGGCGACTTTCTTGGCATTGGCCGCCAGCTTGATTTCGTTGGCCAGTGGCGATTCGTCGTCGCCGTCATCGAACGAAGGACCGGCCAGCAATTCTTCCTGTAACTTCATCGCCGCCTGAAACAGCGGCAAGCCGCCTTTCATCGCGCGTTTGATGAGTTGGCCGGGAATCAACAGGCGGTTGATTTCGTTCGTGCCTTCAAAGATGCGGTTGACGCGGCAATCGCGGTAAGCGCCTTCAGCCGGGTAATCTTCGGTAAAGCCGTTGCCGCCGTGAATCTGCACGTTTTCGTCGGCGCAATAAAACAGCAGTTCGGAACCGGCGACTTTGGCGATGGCGCATTCGATGGCGTATTCCTCGATGGCTTTCATGACAGCCACCGGGTCGGCTCTGTCAATTGTCGCTTCGCGGGCTTCGATCATTCCGGCGGTGCGATAGACGGCAGAATCGCAGGCGTAAATGCGCGCAGCCATTTCGGCAATCTTGTATTGAATTGCGCCGAAGCTGGCGATGGCGCGTCCGAACTGGCGACGTTGTGCGGCGTATTTGGCCGACTGGCCGAGAACTCGTTTGCTGCCGCCGATTCCGCCTGCGCCCAGATTGATGCGCCCGTGATTGAGCACGTTGAAAGCGATCAAATGGCCTTTGCCGATTTCGCCCAGCAACCGATCTTTAGGGATTTTGGCGTCCTGCATGATGATCGGCGTGGTGGACGATCCGCGCTGGCCGAGCTTGTGTTCTTCGTTGCCGTGGCTGACGCCGGGATCGTTCTTTTCGACAATGAAGCCGGTGAAATGTTCGCCGTCCAGTTTGGCAAAGACCGTAATCACATCGGCAAACCCGCCGTTGGTGATCCACATTTTTTCGCCGTTCAAAATCCAGTGCGCGCCGTCTTCGCTCAAGCGTGCAGTGGATTTGGCTCCGAGCGCATCAGAGCCGGAACTGGATTCGCTCAGGGCGTAAGCTCCAACCCATTCGCCGGAACCGAGTTTCGGCAAATACTTTTCCTTTTGTTCGTGTGTGCCGAACAACAAAATCGGTAACAATCCGATGCCCGCCGTTCCGCCAAAGCCCGTCGAAAACGACGCACTGCCGGTCAGGTGTTCGTAAATCAACATCTGCGAAACGTGATCCAGATCGAGTCCGCCGTAAGCTTCGGGAATCGAAGCATTGATCAAACCCAGGTCAGCGGCTTTCTTGATGAGTTCGCGCTGGATTTCGTAATCCTTGGTTTCGATCTTGTCGAAGTTCGGCATGATTTCGTTTTCGACGAACTCATCCGTCGTTTGCGCGATCAGCTTTTGTTCGTCGGTGAAATCTTCGGGTGAAAAAACGTTTGCGGGCGCAGTTTCCTGAAGCAGAAATCCGCCGCCTTTGATGATCTCTTTTGCCATGGTTATTAGTCCTCTCAAGTAAAGTAGACAAGTAGTCAGTAGACAGTAATCGGTAGGCGAGAGTTTCAATTGAACCCTACTTTCTACTGACTACTGGCTACTTTTACCGCATCAAATTCTCAAAAATTCCTGCCGCGCCCATGCCGCCGCCGACGCACATGGTCACCATGCCGTAGCGGGCTTTGCGGCGCTTCATTTCATAAAGCAACGTCGCCGTCAGTTTTGCACCTGTGCATCCGAGCGGATGGCCGAGCGCAACGGCTCCGCCATTGACGTTCAACCGTTCCATGTCCAAGTTCAAGACTTTGATGACCGACAAGGCTTGCGCTGCAAAGGCCTCGTTGAGTTCGATCAGGTCAATGTCTTCCAGTTTCAATCCAGCGATTTTCAAAACCTTCGGAATCGCCACGACCGGGCCGATGCCCATTTCTTCAGGCGCGACGCCGCCGGTGGCAAACGCAACGAAACGCGCCATCGGTTGCAACCCCAACGCCGCGGCTCGCTCTGCTGACATCACCAATGCCGCCGCTGCGCCGTCTGAAGTTTGCGACGAATTGCCTGCCGTCACTGTGCCTTTGACATGAAATGCCGGACGAAGCTTGGCCAACCCTTCAACAGTCGTATCGCGGCGAACGCCTTCGTCCACTTCAAAGACGGTTTCGCGGACCCGAACTTTGCCGCGACCTTTGTCGTCGGTTTCCAGTTCGCGCGTCGCCACGGTGAAGGGAACTATTTCGTCTTTGAACCGTCCGCCGTCAATCGCCGCCGCTGCGTTGCGATGCGAACGCACGCTGAATTCATCGGCCTGTTCGCGTGTGATTTCATACTTGCGAGCCAGATTTTCAGCGGTCAATCCCATGTTCAAATAAGTGTCGGGGTAGGTGTCCACCAGCGTTGGATTTGGCGACAAGTTGTAACCGCCCATTGGCAACAGCGACATGCTTTCCGCGCCTGCGCCAATGGCTACGTCGGCGGAACCAACCATTATGTGTTCTGCTGCTTGGGCAATGGCTTGCAAGCCTGACGAACAAAACCGGTTGATCGTGATGGCAGAAGCCGTATTCGGAATTCCGGCCAGCAACGCCGCTTGCCGAGCCATGTTCATGCCTTGTTGGGCTTCGGGCGTAGCGCAACCGACGACGACATCTTCGATTTCCGCCGGACTGACCTGCGGCGCATCGGCCAATAATTTTTTGATGACGGCTGCGGTCAAATCATCCGGCCTTGAGTCTTTCAACGCGCCTCGACCGGATTTGCCGATGGCGGTTCTGAGCGCATTGATGATGACTGCTTCTCGCATGTTTTTCTCCTTGAGTGGGTTAATGATTATTTCGACTACCTGTAATTGGGCGGTGGCAACATGTCGGTAACGGCAATTTCAGCCTCTGGTTTAATGAGTGGTGAGACACGTTCGCCTTCGGTGACGATGTGTTGATCTGCATAACTGAAGCCGTGCCGGGCATCTGAATCAGGGATCGGTCGGCGAAAAATTTCCAGTTGATGCTTTTTCACATTGAGTACCCAGTAATCTTGTATGCCTGCTTTGGCGTACAGACTCGCTTTTACGGTACGGTCATAGAGAAGAGTTTTATCTGAGATTTCTACGATCAACCCCGCTGTTGTTGGATGGTCAGCCAAGTAATCTTCCATTGCGCCCTGGATGACGGCGATGTCTGGCTCTGGCACGGAACGTTTACTGAGTTGTACAGGTGATTGAGTTTGCACGAACCAGTCTTGCCTGAAGACTGATTTCAGCAAGTCCGCAGTTCTATTTAATGCAATTACGTGTGGTCTTCCCATTGCGCTCATCTCAATCACCTCTCCTTCGATTAACTCAACACGTTTGCCATCGAAAAAACCAAGTTCAGCCAGTTGGTCATATTCACCAACTGTCCAAAGATGCAATTTTGGTTCGATGAGTTTTGCTTGTGCCGTAACCATAGCGCTCTCCTAATTTCTAAGCGGTTTGCCAGTTTTCAGCATGTGCGCCAGGCGTTCTTGAGTCGCTTTGGTCCCGCACAGGCTGACGAAGGCTTCGCGTTCCAGATCGAGCAGATATTGTTCGCTGACGCGCGTGGGCCGGGTCAGATTGCCGCCGCTCATGACCGTGGCGATTTTCAATCCGATCAGCGCATCGTGCGCGGAGATGTATCCGCCGCGCTGCATCATGTGCATACCCAGTTTGAATTTGGTCAGCGCCGCTTCCCCCAGCACCAGCACGTCCTGGCGCGGTTGCGGCGGCGTGTAGCCTTCAGCGACCAAAGTCAGCACGGTTTGTTTGGCTTCTTCGATGACGCGTTTGTCGTTCATCACCACGCGGTCGGCTTTGCGCAGCAAGCCCCACTTGCGCGCTTCGACGGCGCTGGTGGCGACTTTGCCCATTGCAGTCAATTCAAAATTGGCGCGCAAGACTTCAAACTGATCCACGCCTGGCGAAGCTTCAGCAGCTTCTGCGGCGCGGACAGCCATTTCTTTTGTGCCGCCTCCGCCGGGTAGCAAACCAACGCCGACTTCGACCAGACCGATGTAGGTTTCCGCAGCCGCAACCGCACGGTCGGCGTGCAAAACCATTTCGCAGCCGCCGCCCAGCGTCAGGTGATGCGGAGCAACGACGACGGGTTTGGCCGAATAGCGCAAGCTCATCGTGGTGTTTTGGAATTGGCGAACGCCCAGATTGATTTCGTCCCATTCGCCTTCCTGCGCAGCCATCAACATCATCATGATGTTGGCTCCGGCAGAAAAATTCTCGCCCTGATTGCCGATGACTAACCCAGCGTAATTCTTTTCGACTTCCTTGATCGCCCACTGAATCATTCCCAATTGATCGCTGCCGAGCGCGTTCATCTTGGAATGAAATTCAACGCAGGCCACACCGTCGCCCAGATCAATCAGGCTTGCGCCAGCATTTTTCTTGATGACTTTGTTTTGGTCTTTCAGCGATTTCAGGATGGTGATGCCAGCCGGAACGGGCACAGGCTTGTATTCGCCGCTGGCGAAATCAAAGTATTGCCGTTGGCCGTTTTCCGTTTTGTAAAAGCTTTTGGCTCCGGCGGCGAGCAACTTTTCGACGTTGGCCGGAACGGGACGGCCTTCTTCTTTCAATCGGGCGACGGATTTTTCCAAGCCGATGGCGTCCCATTTTTCAAACGGCCCCATTTCATGCGCGAAGCCCCACTTCATCGCGTTGTCAATTTCAACGATGTTGTCGGCGATTTCGGGGATGCGGTTGGCTGCGTAACTTCCGGCTTCGGACATCGTGCGCCAGAGGAATTCACCGGCTTTGTCGTCGGCGTAAACCAGCGCGCGCAAACGTTCGGGCAGGCTTTCGATTTGTTTGGCCGCGCCGAGCGAAGCGAATTGCGCTTTTTGTTGCGGGCGATATTCAAAGGTACTCAGGTCGAGGGTAGTGATGTCTTTGCCGACTTTCTTGTAAAAGCCGCCGCCGGTTTTGTCACCCAGCAAACGTCGTTCGACCATCGCTTCCATAAACGCTGGCACTTTGAACGATTCGCGTTTTTCGTCGTTGGGCAGACTGGCGTAAAGGTTTTTCGCTACGTTGTAGGCTGTGTCGAGTCCGACGACATCCAACGTGCGGAAACTGGCGCTTTTGGCGTGGCCGATGACGGTTCCGGTTAGCGCGTCCACTTCTTCAAAACTCAGGCCGAGTTCGCCCATGACGTTAAAGGCATTGAGCATCGAAAAATTGCCGATGCGATTGGCGACGAAGCCCGGCGTGTCTTTGGCGTAGACGATGCCTTTGCCCAGGGTTTTGTCGAGAAAACCAGCCATAAAGCAAACAACATCGCTGTCTGTTTCGGGCTGCGTGATGATTTCCATCAAGTGCAGATAACGCGGCGGATTGAAAAAGTGCGTGCCCAGAAACCGTTTGCGGAAATTGTCTGAACGGCCTTCGGCCAGCTCGGCGAGCGGAATGCCTGATGTGTTGGAAGTGATGATCGCTTCAGGTTTCAAATGCGGTTCGATGCGTTCGTACAGCGAGCGTTTGATGTCGAGCTTTTCGACGATGGCTTCGAGCACCCAATCGCAATCGCTGAGCTTCGGCAAATCGTCTTCAAAATTGCCGACCGTGACGAGCTTGGCCGCATCGCCGACGAAAAACGCCGCCGGCTTGGCTTTTTGCGCAGCGTCGAAGCCGGCTTGGGCGATGCGATTGCGCACGGCACGCGATTCCAGCGTCAAACCTTTCGCCTGTTCATCAGGCGTCAATTCTTTCGGCGCGATGTCCAACAGCAAACACGGAATGCCAGCATTTGCCAGGTGCGCGGCAATCTGCGCACCCATCACTCCCGCGCCCAGCACCGCTGCTTTTTTGATCTGCATAGTTGATGTCTCCTCGAAAATTTCTCAACGCAAAGCCACGTTGCGTTTGATGATCAATAATTCGTCAAAATCTGTTCCGGCGCGAAGCCCAGTTCGCCCAATCGTTTTTTTGTTTGCGCCTGCATGTCCGGCGAACCGCAGACCAGCGCCAGCGGGTTGTTCATTTCCGGCACGACGTGGTCGAGCAGGCTTTGCACATAACCGGTCGGGCCGTCCCAATCGCTGTCACCGGGTTGGCTGATGACCTGACGAAGTTCGACGCCGTGTCGCCGCCAATCAACGGTCATCTCATTTTGGTAATAAAAATCTTCAACCGTGCGCGCGCCGAACAGAACGAAAAGCCGTCCGAAATCTTCGCGAGTCGAAAAAAGATGGCGCAGCGTCGAACGCAACGGAGCCAGGCCGGTTCCCATTGCCACAAAAACCAGATCGTGGCCTTTGTAATCAGCGATTGGGAACCCCTTGCCGACGATGTTTTTCAGCGCGATGGTTTTGGCGCGGTTTTCAAACAACGCCGTGGTGATTTCAAACGCCGGTTTGTGTTTGACCAAAAACTCGAATTCGGATTCATCCGGCGCTGACGCAAAAGCGAAATAGGATTCTCCGTAATTGTCAATTTCCAAAACGGCCACTTGTCCGGCGATAAAGCTCGGCAGCGGATTTGACGACGACATGAAAAAGCTCCACGTGGAAGCTGTGTGTTTGACGGTGCGCGCGATGCTCAGACTGATCGGAAGCTGCTGGTTCATGTAAATTTCAAATGTTTGGCCTGGTCTTTTTCCAGTCAATGCTATTCCGCCGATGCGTGAGCGACTTCTTTTTCGTGATAAAGCTGGTCAATCGCCTTTTTGTGTTTTTCGACCACGACGCGACGTTTGACCTTCAACGTAGGCGTCAGTTCTCCGCTTTCGACAGTCAGTTCGTGATCGAGCAGCAAGACAGCTTTGATCTTTTCATATTGAGAAAGTTCAGTTGTGCATTGAGCGATTTCGTTTTCGATCAAGCTGACGATTTGCGGATGCGCGATCAATTCAGCATTGGTGGCGGCGGAAATACCTAGTTGTTCGGCGTGGGCTTTCAACACGTCCAGTTGCGGAACGATCAATGCAGCAGGAAATTTTCGGTCATTGCCTATGACGACCACCTGATTGACGAATCGGCTGCGTTTGATGAGGTTTTCAATCGGTTGCGGAGCGATGTATTTGCCGCCGCTGGTTTTCAGCAAATCTTTTTTGCGGTCGGTGATGAACAGGTATCCATCTTTGTCCAGCACGCCGATATCGCCTGTGTGCAGCCAGACGCGGCCTTCGGCATCGGTTTCCAGCGTCTCGGCGGTTTCTTCGGGTTTGTTGTAATAACCCTGCATGATATTTGCGCCGCTGGCCAGAATTTCTCCGTCCTCGGCAATTTTGACGGTGACGCCGGGCATGGCTCGCCCGACGGACCCCAGCCGATTGTGGGTATCTGTGCAGGCAGTGATGCCGGGCGAACTTTCGGTCAGACCGTATCCCTGCAAAATCGGCATTCCGGCAGCGTAAAACGTCCTGGCCAGATCGGGCGCAAGCGCCGCTCCGCCGGCAACGAAAGATCGAATCCGCCCGCCCATCGCCGTTCGCCATTTGGAAAAAAACAGCGTGTCCGCAATTTTGTGCTTGAGGCTCAACAATAAATCAGGCTTTTGGCCATTGCTGACAAGTTCCGCCCATTGCTGGCCGACGGCGACAGACCATCGAGCGACCTTGGCCGTCAAGCCGCCTGCTGCTTCGGCTTTTTCCATGGCGCGAGCCTGTATTTTCTCGAACAGGCGCGGAACGCTGGTCAGGTAATTCGGTTTCACGTCGCGCAAGTCTTCGGCGACGGTTTCGATGCTGCGCGCGTAAAACACTTTGGCTCGTATGAACAGGTAGAAATAAATAACAGCGCGCTCAAAGATGTGAGAAAAGGGAAGAAAGCTCAATGCGATATCGTCTTCGGCAACGGTCGTGACCTGCACAGTGCTCAGCACGTTGGCGACAAGATTGCTGTGCGTCAGCATCACCCCTTTGGGATCGCCTGTCGTTCCGGAGGTGTAAATCAATGTCGCCAGGGTTTCCGGTTTAACCGTAGCTTGCATGTTTTCAAAGGCGTGCGGATCGGTGTCATAAGCCGCCGCGCCCCAATTAAGCAGTTCGTCGAAACTCATGACCTTGCCGCTTGGCGCGCTGACCTTGTCGAATGACACGATGACACGCAATTTGGGGCATGAATTCAACGCTTCGCGGACGCGGTCGTATTGCGCCTGGTTGGAAATAAACAAAATTTCGACGCCCGCGTCATTGAGGATATACGCAACCTGTTTTGGGGCTTGCGTGGGGTAAATCGGAACGTCCGCCGCTCCGCAATTGATGACAGCCAGATCGGCAATCGTCCATTCAATGCGATTTTCCGACAGCAAGCCGACGTGAGCGTCGGGCTGAACTCCGAGGGCGAACAATCCCATCGCAGCCAATCGGACTTTTTCCGCCAATTGTTCGGTCGAAACCGGCTGCCATTGATCGCTGCGTTTGTAATTCAGCAACGCAGGTTTCGGTTTTGCCAAAACGTGACGATACAAATCCACCAGAGTTTTGATTTGGGCATCAGACATGGTTTGTGCTCACTCCGTTAAAGAAAACATCCAAAACCGGTTCGGCCATTGCCGTCAGACTGTGATTGCCATGGCTCAGCACCCAATTCGTCGCCATCTCATCCAGCAGGCCGAACAACAACTTGGCCACGAATTTTGAATTCAAGGCTGACCGGAACACGCCTACTCGCTGGCCTTCCTCTATAATTTCACGCAGCATTTGCAAGTATTCCGCCAGATACGTCGTCGAAAACTGTTCCATAAACTTGGCGGATTGCCGCAACTCAATCTGAAAAACTACTGCGATGTCGCGCTCTTGTTCGAACAAGGAAAAATGCAGTCTGGCGAAACTCAGCAGTTTTTCTTTGGCGTTGGCCATTCCGGCAAGTTCGGCTCTGGCGCGAGCCAGGAATTCGCCCATTGCCCAACTGAAGATCGAGGCCAACAGATCGTCTTTGTTCTTGAAATATAAATAAACCGTTCCATCTGCCACGCCGGCAGTGCGCGCCACGTCGGAAACTTTTGCATTGAAGTAACCGGATTGAGCGAACACTTTGGCCGCCGCGCGCAGAATTGCTTCGGATTTGCCATTGCGATGTTTTTCTTCGGGCAGTTCATCTGTATGAACCGTCACTTTACGCTTTGTTTGCATGGGTTTGTTAATCAGAATGATGGCTGAATGAGCACTCATTCAGCCAGCGTCATCTTATAGAAATTAACGAGCAGCGGCAACTGACTAATCTGCAAGGAAATAACTTTTGCTCGCCTTACTTTAGGCACGTTTATGGGCTATGACCTTTGTCAGAAGAACGCTGACAAAAAATAAAATAATAGCTTTAGAAATGTTGTATTGATAAATACAGTTGTGCTATCTTCCACCCGGTCACTTATATCCCCCCAGTAAAATCTTGAAATCAGTGAATATGGTAACCTTCAGTATTATCTATACTTTAGATGTATAGGTGACGCTGAGAGTTTTGGGCAGGTTATTTAGTGGGATTGTTGCGGCTGAGAAATCAGCGGTTGATAACAATTTCCACTGAGGACGAAATTTCACGGAATAACCGGTGATTTGACTACAGAAGATATTTTGTCTTCTGTCAGTTAAGTGCGACAGAATTGCGTAATGAGTGAGTTTTTTGCTTGCCGTCATTACGATTGTAAAAGGTTATTCTTTACAGAAACCATTCAGTACCAGAAAGAGCGGAGTATGTATATGGGAAGCATAGAAAACGCCCGCCCCGTCGAAGGCGTTAAAACCAGAAGACGTTCAATTTCCAGTTTAGACTTGATTGAATCCCTGGCGCGTCTGGAGTTCAGTTATCTTTTTGATTACCTGACACTCAAAGGGATTTCGTCAAAATTTACCTTCAAGCGTTATCCTCATCGGAGCACGATTTATAACGCAGGGGATGAACGCAGTCAGATTTTCGGGCTGGTTCAGGGATACGTCAAAGTTATGCGTATGGACCGTCATGGAAACCCGGCGCTGATTGACATCCTGGCGCCGGGGATGATTTTTGGCGAAGACGCCTTGTATCTGACCGGGCCGCGTGATCGCGCCATGCAGGCACATGAAGACGTGACCGTCGTATACACCAGCAAAGAAGACTTTCAGCAGATGATCAGCGAGCATCCGAAGCTATACGATTATGTGTTTCGCACGATTGGTGAAAGGTTGAAACGAACTGAAGACCGCGTGTTGAATCTTTCTTTGGAAGCTGTTCCCGGTCGTTTGACCAGAGTCCTGTCCGAAATGGCATTTCGTTATGGAACGGTACAGGAAAACGGTTCGGTGATCATCAATCTGAAATTGCCGCACCGTGAAATCGCCGATCTGGTGGGCAGCACCCGCGAATCGGTGACGGCTCATTTGAACGATTTGCGTCGTCGAGAATTGATTGACGTCAACGAACGGCACATTGTCATCAATGATCTGACTCTGTTATCCGAAGCCGCTGGCTGAGCCGGTTTTGCAGATTTTTCGTCAGAGGGTAAAGTGAAATCGGCTTTTGATTTTGCCCTCTGACGGAAGACCGCTAAACTGACTTGGTCATGACTCAAGAATACACGGCAGATTCTCAACGAAAACGAATCGGCGTCGTCACCGGTGGCGGCGATTGCCCTGGGTTGAATGCGGTCATTCGCGCCGTCGTGATTGGCTCGCTCAATCGAGACTGGGAAGTTTTCGGCATTGAAAAAGGCTTCGAAGGGCTGCTTCACCCGGAGCGCGTTCATTTGCTCAACACTCAGGATGTGCGCGGCATCATTTATCGCGGCGGAACTATTCTCGGCACCACCAACCGCGGCAATCCTTTCAAACACAAAATTCAGCAAAACGGCCAGACGACGGAAATTGACGTTTCCGATCAAATCGTCGAATCATTTCAGGAATTGGACTTGGATGCCCTGGTCGTCATTGGCGGAGACGGCACGTTGACCATCGCCAGTTATCTGTCCGAAAAAGGCATCCCGGTCATCGGCGTTCCGAAAACAATTGATAACGATTTGATGGCGACGGAAATGACCTTCGGTTTCAGCACTGCCGTCAGCACGGCCACCGATGCGATTGATAAATTGCACGCCACCGCCGAATCCCACGAAAGAGTGATGATCGTCGAAGTCATGGGACGCAATGCCGGATGGATTGCGCTGTACTCCGGCGTCGCCGGCGGAGCCGATGTCATTTTGATCCCAGAAATTCAATACACGCTGGACGCGATTGCCGAAAAGCTGCATGAACGTTGGCGGCGAAAACGAAACTTCGCCATTGTTGTTGCGGCGGAAGGAGCGATTCAGGTCGGCGGAGATTTGATCTTCCAAGACCCGCAATTTGCAGGTGATTCGCGCCGACTTGGAGGAATCGCCGAATATCTAGCCAAAGAGCTTGGACAAATGACCGGATATGAAACCCGTTCGCTGGTGCTCGGCCATTTGCAGCGCGGCGGCCAACCGACTCCGGCGGACAGGCTGCTTGCCACTCGATTCGGAACCGCCGCCGTTCGTGCCATCCAGCGAGGCGAACGAAATGTGATGGTTGCTTATCAGTCTTCCACCATCATCACCGTCCCGCTCGCCACTGCCATCGAACACCGCAAACAAGTCCCGCTGGATTACGATTTGATCCAATCAGCGCGCGATCTAGGCATTTCGTTCGGAGATAAATAACGGCGAAGATGAACTACATCGGTTCCAAACATTCGCTGTTGCCATTTATTGAAGAGACGTGGCGAAAAGTCCGTGATGGCGACGAGCAAACGGCGTGCGACATTTTTGCCGGGACTGGAGCAGTCGGACGGATGTTCAAACGGCTTGGGCTGAGAGTGATTGCCAACGACTTTCAGCATTACGCCTACACGCTCAACAAAGCCTACATCGAGATCAATCATCAGCCGCGCTTCGCTCAATTGCTGAAAGCCTATCAATCGTTCACCAACCCCGAAGCCGTAAATTCATCTGGGAAAGTTTTGGCGTTGCTCAATAGTTTGGAAGGCGTGGCGGGATTCATTGCGGAGAATTACAGCCCACTGGCCAAGCGGTTTTATTACTCGACAGACAACGCCGAAAAAGCCGACGCCATTCGCCAGGCAATCGAAAGCTGGCGCGAGCAGAAACTCATCAGCGAAGCCGAATACTTTTATTTGCTGGCGTCGCTGCTGGAAGCCATTGACCAGGTTGCCAACACCGCCAGCGTGTATGGAGCTTTCCTGAAGAAGTTCAAGACGAGCGCCCTGCGTCCGCTGACGTTGAAGTCGCTGGAGCTGTCCAATCACGTCAAAGGCTGCGAAGTTCATCAGCGAGACGCCAACGAATTGATCCGCGAAATTGAATGTGACGTGTTGTATCTGGACCCGCCATACAACCATCGGCAATACGGCGCGAATTATCACGTGCTGGAAACCATCGCGGCGTATGACAATCCGCAGGTTTCGGGCGTCACCGGCATGCGCGAATATCCGCGAAGCCGCTACTGCCAGTCGAAGCGTGCCGCCGAAGCGCTGGAAGATTTGATCGTCAACGCGCGAACGCGACACATTTTGCTCAGTTACAACGACGAAGGCGTGATGAGCACCGAAGAGATCAAACGGATTCTGAAATTGCGCGGCAAGCCAAAAACGTTCAAGCAAAAATATAATCGCTTCAAAGCCGACAACGGGCGCGAATACAAACGCGACGCGACCGTCGAGTTCGTGCATTACGTTCGCTGCGTCAAATAATCAGCCGCGTGGTGATGTCTGAAAACTCGAATTGGCGATTGCTGCCGCGAGCTTTGCCACGTTTGTGTTTGATCTGAAACGTCACGACAACCTGCCCATCAATCTTGATGCCGAATTCCGAAGCGATGTGATTGTTGCGCGGACGCGAAGGCCGAAACGAAATCCGATCCGCTGTCAGCCGCTCGACATCCATCGCTTCCAGCCGCGATTCCCAACTCACCGAACCATTTTCCCGATCAAATATGATGACCGTGCTGCCGTCGTTTCCGTGTTTGAACCGCAGCAATTGGCGAAACAGAAACTTCGCCGCTTCCAGATTGGTCACGCGGGCGCGACTGAAATCATCCGGCTGGCAATCCACCAAACCGAGTTTGCGAATCAGAATTTGCGCGACAAGTTCTGAAACGTTGAGGTAATTCGCCTTCAATTCTTCCATCGAAGCAAAGCCGAGTTCGCGCATCAACGACGTGAGTTCTGTTGGCGAAACGCGAAAATAACGCTCTGCCCATTTGTTTTGAATGTCGGGTGTCTGGCCTTCGGCGACGGCAATCTTGTTGGATTTTTCGGTTTTGACCGAAAGCGGCAACCGTTCGCCGGTTTGGAATTCCAGCACAAGGTCGGCGGCTTTGGCATTGGCGAATTCTCTGGCGGAGTGCTGCACGCGCGCCAGCGAAGTTTTTTCAAACCGCTTTAACAACTCCGCTGCGCCGCGTTCCGTTGCCGCGGCGATGTTGGCGCGTTCAATTTCAAACTGCTTTCGCGCAGGATGATTGTTCGGCAAACGGCTGATGGCTGCGCGCATTTTCGCTTCGCAGGTTTCCAGGTTAAACGATGGTTGGTTGATGCCGCCAAGTTCGATCAGTTTGTTGGCCAGTTTCAGTTCCGCGAAGGTTCCCAGTCCGTCGTGGAATTGCCCTTCGATGATTTCAAACTCAGTCGCAGATTGTTTCGGCGTTTGAGTGAAAACCGTTCCGCCAGCGAAAGCCAGCAAAGCGATCAGGCTGAAAAGTTTTGCAGCGGCTTTGGCCACAGAATCACCCAAGATGTTTGGCCAGCAATTTCATCAACGTCGGCTCGACTTCGCGGCGAATGTCGGCGTTGGCGTAACCGATCCACGAAACGTCGGACGTTGTGTCGAGCGGCGCGTTGAGTGGTTGGCCGTCCGTGCCAGTGATTTCGACGCCGGCTTCTTCGGCAATCAGCGCCGTGCAGAGGTCGTAAGGATGGCAGGCGTGGCCGACCGGTTTGCCTTCGCGCGCGAAACGCTCGAACAACAATCCGCGCACATCCACCAGCAAACGATCGCGTCCGGTCATCAATTCATAAAGCTGGCCGCCGGTCGAAAGATACTGTTCGTCGAACATGGCAGTTTTGCTCTGTTCCAATCCACCGATGAGTTCCAGCGCCAGTTCTTCTTCCATTGCGGCGAAAATTTCCTTGCCGCCTGGGAACGGATGAAAGAAGGACGCAAAGCCCCCGGCAATGGTTTTTGCGCGCGATGGTCGTGGTTGAAATTCGGCGCGTTCGCCAGTCAGCAAATTCGTCGTTTCGCCGTCTGCGCCTCCGCCACGAATTGCCCAGAGCGTATCGGCCAGGGCGGCTCGTGTGGTTGGGATTTCCACCTGCACGGCGATCTGAATGTTTTGCAGGGAGGTTTCATCGCCTAGATTGGGCGCCAACCCCGCCAACCACCACGCGCTGCGTTTGTTGTACATGATCGGTCGCGTGCCGTCTATCGGGTCAACGATCAGACGCGCCTGGCATTGTTCGATGGGGACGTTGGCAGGAAAGGCCAGTGGTTGTTCGTCATTGACGCCTTCGCAAATCAGCGCGAATGAAATAATGGGTTGCAGGTGTTCGACCAGCGCGGGCAGCAGAATGGTTTCGACCGACCGATCAATGGCGTAGATTTTGTCGGCGGCGGTTTCAAACGCGACGGCGGAAAGCGATTCGGCGGATTGCTGGCGAAGCTCGACCAGCACGTGGTCGCGCACAACTTCGCCCACGTTCACCAGCCTGCGCTTTACTTCTTCAAAATCAGGCAGCATTTGAAAAATGGCGCTGAAGAATTGGGTTATTTGCTTCGACGCTTCATTGTTGTCGCGTCGGATTTTTCTCCCCTTGAGCCGGCGGAAGTCACTGAAGAATGATTGCCGGAACCATTATTGCGATTTTCACGCGCCCAGGCTGCCTGCGAAGCTCGCAGGTGGCCGGTCAACATGTACTTGGCGCGTTCAGGGTCGCGCCTTTTGATGGCTTCGACGATTTTGCGATGCCAGTCAATGGCTTCTTCCTGGTCAACCGCGTGTTTCACTGTTTCGCGTCGCAGATTGAACAGCAACTGGGCGACGGTATCCATCACTCCGCTCATCAATTTGTTGTTGGCGGCTTTGGCAATCGCCTGATGAAACCGTATGTCGTGTTTCAGATAATTTTCCGGATCGTTGGCGCTGGCTCGCATGCCTTCGATTTCTATGTTCATCGTCTTGATGTCTTCGTCTACTGCGCGTTCGGCTGCCAGTTCCGCCAGACCGGCTTCGATAATCAATCGTGCTTCGAACATTTCCTCGTCGCTGGTGTTGTTGATCAGAGTCATAAACCGCATCGGTTCTGTGAACACTTCGGGCAGCGAATTGGCAATGTAAGTTCCCGCGCCGGGTTTGGCGTGAATGATGCCCATCACCGACAAGGCTTTCAGCGCCGTGCGAAGACTGGGGCGACTGATGTGCAGCATCTCTGCCAGTTCACGTTCCGGAGGCAACCGGCTTCCAGCTTTCAATTCCCCACGTTCCAGCAATTCCTTGATTCGTTGGACAACAAGTTCGGTGATCCCAGCTCGATCAATCGGCGCCATCGCCGCAGTCAAATTATGCGAATTACGACTGGTCATGCATCCTCCTGTTTCGGATGTTTTGAGGCAGAAGCGTTTTTTCGTCAGGACTCAGCGCAGGTGTAAGTCTCGGCAGCGCTGTAATTTGGTTTGACCGGCGAACTATAAGACCGCTGAGATGGCTTGTCAATTTTTCAGCATGGAATCGGTCTGGATTTGGTTGACGGTTTGATTGCTGACAGCAGTTCGGCTCGTTTGACAGCAGGAAATCGTTCAATCGCGTATAGCAAAGTCGTGCGCGGAATCAACGTGCCACGAGTAAGCAGAAATTCTTCCAATCGTTGAGCATGGGGTTTTCCGGCTTTGCGCAACAGCCAGCCGACGGCTTTTACACTTCCGACGGCAACAAAACAGTTATGGCAGAAAAGCGTTTGAAATCGTCTTTATTGAACGTCAATAAGTGTGTGATGCCGTGAACATTCATCGCGGCAACGATTCGCGCATCGTGCGAATCTCGCCCACGAACTGAGTGCTGGGTTACCAATCGCTCCCACTCAGGGTAAATGGACGGTGAATCTGGCAGGAAAAGGAACAGGTTTTTTATCCGAATCAGTTCGACTTGTGTATCGGGGACTGATAATCCCAAACCGTTGAATTGAACCTCTCGTGTTGCAACAGACCAAAATTCATAAAGTGTTTGCGGAATGACGTGGATGATTTGACCTTGGCGTAGTAAAGCGGTGGTGGCTTGCGTCGCTTCGGCATGCATCGAATGCGCTGGCTGTGCCATTCGCAACAGAATGTTTGAATCCAGCACGTAGCTCATAATTGCTTGTCTTCTCGGTCGGCATAAATGCTTTCGCGGCTGATTGCTTTATCGGAAAGCGGTGGCGCGGCGGAACGCTGGCGGCTTGCCCATTCCTCGACTGCCCTGGCTCTTTCCTCTGGTGAAACTGTCTCAAAAAAGGAAGCCTGCGATAGTCTTGACTCGGTTTCAGCGAGTGAACGGAGCCAATCAGCGATAGTCAGCCCTTTCGCTTCAGCTTTTGTTCTGAGTAAAGCCGCAGTCAATTGATCCACTTCAATCGTTGTTGTTTGAACGCCCATAAGATTACCTCTCAATTAAAGCATAGCGCGTTCTTGAGATTATCGGCAATGCCGACTCTATTGATTCCAATGTTGCAGTGAGTTTATATCTACTTTGGGGGTGCGTTGAGCAGATGGCTGGTGAATCCGCAACGGCCAATTATGATTCAGGGCTGATCTGAAAGGCGATTCATTGTCAGAAGCGGCTGAGTGCAGAACGATTTACGAATGCACTCAGCCGCTTCTGTTTTCGGTTATGTCTTCAGTTATTTGCTTACGAACGCCAGCCAATCGCCCGGCGCTTCCTTCTCACCGGAGGTAATCGCAAAGAATTCTTTCTGCAGCGCGGCCGTAATCGGGCCGCGTTTGCCTTCGCCGATTTTGATGTGGTCAATGGTGCGGATGGGCGTGATTTCGGCGGCGGTTCCCGTGAAGAAAACTTCGTCGGCGGTGTAAAGCGTCGCGCGAGGAATCAACGCCTCGACGATTTCGTAACCGAGATTGCGAGCGATCTGAATCGTTGAATCGCGCGTGATGCCGGTCAAACCTGCGCTGGAAAGCGGCGGCGTGATGACTTTGCCGTCGCGGACGACGAACAGATTTTCGCCGCTGCCTTCGCTGACGTAACCTTGCGTGTCGAGCGCAATGCCTTCGACAAATCCGTTGAGGATGGCTTCCATCTTGATAAGCTGCGAATTCATGTAATTCGCTCCGGCTTTGGCCGTCGGCGGCAAGGTGTTCGGATGCATGCGCGCCCAACTGGAAACGCACACATCAACGCCGTCTTCGATGGCTTCCGCGCCCAGGTATTTTCCCCACACCCAACTGGCTATGTACACCTCGACTGGATTGTTCAGCGGGTTGACGCCAAACGGGCCGTACCCGCGAAACGCCACCGGGCGCAGGTAACATTCCTTGAACCCATTGACGCGGACGGTTTCCAGGCAGGCTTCCATCAGTTGTTCGATGCTGTATTCCAGCGGCATGCGGTAGACGTGGCAGGATTCGTGAAGCCGTTTGATGTGTTCGCGCAGTCGGAAAATCGCCGGCCCTTGCGGCGTTGAATAACAGCGAATGCCTTCGAACAGAGAAGAACCGTAATGGACGACGTGCGACATGATGTGAATGGTCGCGTCGTTCCAGTCAATGAATTTGCCGTTGTGCCAAATCTTCTGTGCGTTGTTGTTGGAACTCGTTGGATGAGCCATAGCAATCGTTTACTCCCTCGAAAATTGTTGCCGGAAACTCTATGTCAGGCAGGAAAAAGTGATTGGTCAGTGTTGAACCAAAGCCAAAGGCATCATATAAGTCGGCTTCCGTAACGGTCAAGCAACGCAACTTTCAAGAGGGAATCAGGCGATGAATTTCGATCAAATCCGCGAATACTGTTTGTCACTGCCGCATGTCACCGAAAAAGTGCAATGGGACAACGATCTGTTGCTTTGCATCGGCGGCAAGATGTTCGTCGTGATGGCGCTCGATGCTGGTTCGCCGTATAGAATTTCCTTCAAATGCACGCCAGAAGAATTTGCCGAACTGACCGAACGAAAAGGCATTGATCCCGCGCCGTACGTCGCCCGCTATCATTGGGTGTCGTTGACCGGATTCGATGTTTTACCGAATGCCGAACTGAAGCGACTGATTCGGGATTCGTACGAAATGGTCAAAGCCAAATTGCCCAAAAAAGTTTTGGCGGAATTGAAATAACCAACATAGGAGATTTTTGCTGATGGCTTACGCACACAAACTGATTGGCGATCATCCGATCAAACTTCGAGACTTCGATCCTGAATACGATGCCGGATTGAAACGCGAGCAAGGCGAAGAGAAATTGAAAAAACTTAGCGCCGAACTGACTCGGTTGCAGGAACTGTTGTATGCCGCCGGACAGCATTCGGTCTTGATCGTGCTGCAAGGCCGCGACACATCCGGCAAAGACGGAACGATCAAAACCGTGATGGGGCCATTGAATTCGCTCGGTTGTCAGGTGGCATCGTTCAAAGTGCCAACTGCCGAAGAGTTGTCTCACGATTTTTTGTGGCGTATTCATAAACAAACCCCAGGCAAAGGCGAAATCACCATCTTCAACCGCTCGCATTATGAAGATGTGCTGGTCGTTCGAGTTCATAAACTCGTGCCGGACAAAGTCTGGCGTTCGCGTTACGTTCACATCAACGATTTTGAAAAGCTGCTGGCCGAATCGAACACCATCGTGCTGAAGTTTTATCTGCACATCAGCAAACAGGAACAGGAGCAGCGTTTGTTGGAGCGCGAACAGGACGCGACGAAATACTGGAAGCTGTCGGCGGGCGATTGGAAAGAACGCACGTATTGGAACGATTACACGCGCGCTTACGAAGATGCGCTCAACCAATGCAGCGCGCCGCACGCTCCATGGTTCATCGTTCCGGCCAACAAAAAATGGTTTCGCAATCTGGCGGTCGCTGAAGCCGTCGTTGCGGCGATGAAGCCTTATGAAAAGCAGTGGATGACGCGGCTGGAAGAAATCGGGCTGAAGTCGAAAGCGGAGATTGAAGAGTTCAAGCAAAATGGTTGAACGTCAGATGAAAAGATCAGGGGAAACTTTGAAAAACTCGCCCAAGGTTCTTGCCTGAGTTTTACTGATTTTTCGCTTGCCATTGACGACTTCCGACACTCTTCCACGTGAACCGAAGATATGAACCAGATCAGTTTGGCGGAGGTCGTTTTGCTCAAGCAGGAATTTCAATGTTTCGCAAGGATCGCCTTCAGGCACCGAAAACGTTCGATCTTCGTAATCTTCGATTAGCTTGGTGAGCAGAGCCAGCAAGCTTCTTTCTTCTGCTGAAAGGTTATTGATCCCTTTGGTCAACAACCGCCCAACTTCTGAATCCGTGCGCTGAAACTCATCTTCAGTTTCGATCACAATTGGAGCAATTCGAGCGATCAAGCGCGAATATTTTTTTCGATCAAATTTAGTGACGGGTTGATTTTTAGCAGTTGCAATCATTTTTCCATTTTCCTCCGTCGTATTCCTTATGCGAGAGCACGTAGCGAACGTAAACTCGTTGTACCTGATACAGCGGAATAACAATCAGCCTGAAATCATTTCCTTTGATGTCGAAAATTGTGCAATCACAGTAAACATCAACGTGTCGAAACGTCGCCCTGATGTCTATAAAATTTTTCCAAACAGCCTTGCTGGCAATCCGATACCATTCCATCAACGCTGTTTCGGCTTCCGGGTGTTTCTTCCAGAACTCGCGCAATTTACTTTTACTGATAATTCGCATCCGCCATTACCTCGCCTGGTCTGCAAGCTCCCATTTAGGGAACGCATTGTCAATCGAAACACTATCCGTCACAAATGCCTCAGGAATAAATTCGGATTATTTAGAAACCGGCGAGTCAGCGAAACATGCTCGACTTCGTCATAAGCCGTTTCGCAAACCGGATGCGAATCGAGGCTGAAAATCTGCGCTTGCGGATAAGCCATCAAAATCGGCGAATGCGTGGCGATGATGAACTGCGCGCCCGCGCCAACCATTTCTTTCATCATCGAAAGCAAGGCCAGTTGCCGCTGCGGCGAAAGCGGCGCTTCGGGTTCGTCCAGCAGGTACAAACCGTTCGGCACAAAACGCGCTTGAAACAATTTCAGAAAACTTTCGCCGTGCGAATTGGCATCCAGGTTTTCGCCGTAACGTTCGATCAATGCCTGCCGCTGCCCCAGCGCCGCGCCTTTCGCCAATCCCAACGCATAACCGGTGTATTCGTTTTCAAATTCGTCAGCCATTTGCTGAAACTCGGCCTGCATCGTCTGCAATCGTTTGGCGAAGTTGAAAAAGTCTTCGGCGCGCAGAAAAAATCCGCGATGCGTTTTGTGTTGCCAGCCGAATTTCAGTTGTTTGCCCAACGCGCGCGCGTTCGACAGGCTTTTGTCGCGGGCGATGTCTTCGCCGCCGACGGTCGGCAAATTGATCGCGGCGGCCAGCGATTCGATCAAGGTGGATTTGCCCGAACCGTTTTCGCCGACGAAAAATGCCACAGGCGAACGCAATTCCAATTCGCCAAAGTTCTGCACCAGCGGCAATGTGAACGGAAAACCGGATTGTTTTTTCGCTGAAGGCTTCAGGCCGATGGTTTGTAGATGAATCATTGATGCTCCTGTTTGTCACTGCGGAAATCTGCTGCTACTCTCCGCGACTCTTTCCCACACAACGACCAGACGACGAAAAGATACCAGAGAAAATGAAAGAATCACGCCACCCGCTGCGGGTTTTGCATCTAACGCATGATTGGATTGCCAACCAGCTTTCACGAGTTACTTCGACCGGCGAAGTCATCGCCGAAGTGGACGGGTTGCGTTTCATAGCCATTTCCGTCGTAGTTTTTCATCACCTGATGTCCATTTATCTGCCCAGCGTCGGGCGCGTGGAAAAGATTCACACCAGCGCGGACTGGTTTGCCGCAGCCGACCAATCCTGGTTGGTTCCTTTTGCTTACAGTGGACATTTCGGCGTCAACCTGTTTTTTGTCATCAGCGGATTCATCCTGGCTCTGCCGTTCGCCAAGCGCGCATTCAATGATCTGCCCGCGCCGAATCTGAAAGGATATTACCTGCGCCGCGTGACGCGCATCGAACCGCCTTATGTAATTTGCCTGCTGCTGCTGTTTTTCATGCTGTGGGTGGACGGCAGAGACTTCACTCATTTGATTCCCAGTCTGATTGCCAGCGTGTTTTACTTTCACGGATTTGTGTTTGGACGCGAAAGCCAGATCAACAGCGTCGCGTGGTCGCTGGAAGTCGAAATTCAGTTTTACATCTTCGTGCCGTTTCTGGTTCGGCTGTTCCGAATTGCCGATGCGCGCAAACGGCGTTGGTGGTTGGCGGGATTGATTCTGGCGTTCGGAGTGTTTTCACAGGAATTCATTTATCCGTTCGGATCGGCGCGATTGCGGCTGACGTTGTTCAACTTCCTGCATTATTTTCTGGCGGGGTTTCTGCTGGCTGATTTTTACCTGAACAACTCCGAACGATTGAAACAGAAAAGCTACCTGTGGGATTTGATTGCGCTGGCCTGCGCGGCGTTCATCCTGTTCACGTTGTGGGCGTTTGGCCATACTTACTTTTTGTTGCCGTTCGTCGTCGCGGGAATGTACGCCGGATGCTGTCTGGGCAAAATCGCCAATCGAATCATCACCTGGCGCTGGATCGTCATCACCGGAGGCATGTGTTACACGATTTACCTGTATCACGTGCCGATCATTGCCCGCATGTTCTGGGAATTGAAATCAATGTCTGTGGCGACCTTGTCCGCGACAACAGATTTTCTGTGGATGAGTTTGCTGGTCTTGCCGGTCATGTTCTTGCTTTGCGCGTTGCTGTTCGTGCTGGCTGAAAAACCGTTTATGCGGTGGAGCCTGACCAAACGCGAACCTGCGCCAACGATTTCAACCGCCATCGCGGATTGAAAAACGATTTGTCGCTTAACTCAGAAAGCGGCGCGCTTGTCCCAGCGCATCGTCAATGCTTTCAAACACGAATTCGCGGCCAATCTTTTCCAGGAAACCGGATCGTTCCATTGCTTCCAGCGGCTGGGTTGCGACTCCGGTCAGCATCAACTTCCCGCCTTCGCGCTGAGTTCGCTCCAGAACGTCTTCCAGCACTTGCAAACCTGTGGCGTCAATCGCCGGAACCATGCGCATGCGAATGATCAGAACCTTTGGATTTTTTTCGACGCGGCGCATGGCGTCTTTGAACCGTTCAATCGCGCCGAAAAACAGTGAGCCATATACTTCAAACACTTCTACGCCAGGCGGCACGTTGCGTTTTGAAATCGGGCGCGGATTGTTCAGGTCTTCTTCCTCTTCGACCAGATTTCCGGTTAGCGAACTGACCTGGGCAACTTCGGACATTCGTTGCAGGAACAGGAATGCTGCCAGCACTACGCCGACTTGAATCGCCACGGTCAAATCAATCAACACCGTCAGCGCAAACGTCACCAGCAAGACAGCCACGTCGCTTTTCGGGCTTTTCAGCAATTTCAGGAAAGCGTGGTATTCGCTCATGTTGTATGAAACAAAAATCAAAATTGCCGCCAGCGTGGGCATGGGAATCAGCGCCGCCCATCGCCCGAAAAACAACATAATCAGCAACAGCGTTACGGAGTGAACAATCGCTGCCACCGGAGTTCGTCCGCCGCTTTTGATGTTGGTCGCTGTGCGAGCAATGGCTCCCGTCGCTGGAATGCCTTGAAAGATGGGCGAAACGAAGTTGCCGATGCCTTGCGCAATTAACTCCATGTTCGACCGATGCCGGGTTCCCATCATTCCGTCAGCGACGACTGCTGCCAGTAACGATTCAATCGCCGCCAGCACAGCGATTGTCAGCGCTGGCGAAAACATTTTGGTAATCAATCCCCAGGTCAGGTGAGGAAAATGCGGAGCAGGCAAGGTGTTCGGGACGCTGCCGAACCTGCTGCCTATCGTTTCAACATCCAGAGTGAGCAACTGAACCGCTGCCGTCGCGGCGATGATTGCCACCAGCGAGCCTGGAATTTTCGGCATAATTCGCGGCCACAGAAAAACAATCGCCAGCGAAGCCGCGCCGACTGCCAGAGCTTGCCAATTGATCGTTGCCGCCGAATGAAAATACGCCGCCCACTTTTCGACAAAATCCGCCGGGACGCTTTCCATTTGCAAACCGAAAAAGTCTCTGATTTGGCCGGAGAAAATAATCAGCGCGATGCCTGCGGTGAAACCGACGATTACCGGATAAGGAATGAATTTCAGAAACGCCCCCATCCGTAACAATCCCATTGCCACCAAAATGCAACCGGCGAGAATCGTGGCCACAGCCAAGCCATCGTAGCCGTATTGTTGAACGATGCCGTAAATGATGACGATGAAAGCGCCGGTCGGGCCGCTGATTTGCGCGCGCACGCCACCGAGCGCGCCGATTACGAACCCCGCGATGACGGCGGTGTATAGTCCCTGTTCGGGTTTCACGCCCGAGGCAATCGCAAAAGCAATCGCCAGTGGTAACGCGACGATGCCGACGATGACGCCGGCAATCAGGTCAGAGGTGAATTGTTTTTTTGTATATCCTTCGCGGAGAACAGTGAAGAGCTTCGGTTCAAGTCGGGTGGGCATTGACGATCCTGATTATTTTACGAACGCGGCCAGTAAGCCGTCTGGTTTGATGATTGATTTCAACACAGGGTAAGGGACAATTACTTCCTGTGGGCCAAAGGCGTAAGCCGCAACCTGATAAGCGTCGAAAGTAATCTGCAATCCATCAGGCGTGATGTTCCAGCTTTTGAAGTTTTCCGCTTTTGGCCCAGCGCCTTCTTTCAACCAGTTTGCATCGGCGACTTCGCCCAATTCTTTGGTCAGCGTCTTCAGACAGTAATCGGAAATCAGTCGCAAATGATTTGAATTCGGCTGGAACAGATCGTCCAGTTTCAGCATTCGCCCGCTGGCCAAATCGTAATTGAACGTAGTCGAAAGCGAATTGCCGTGTGCGCCGCCTGTGAATTGATACGTCCACACCAACAGGCTGATCAGGTTTTTGTCGGCGTAAGGCGTGTGATAACTGATTTCCAGAGCATAACCTGGACGGTCGACGTCGTTGGCGCTCGCTGCCATTTCGGCCAGATCGGCTTTGTGCTGTTTCTTGAATTCGGCGGTGTGACTGGTCACGAATTCGCTGACGGCCTTGTTGAATGCTTCGGCGCGAGCGGCATCGCCACCGGCCAACTGCGGATAGGCCGTATCAATCGTCAGTTTCTGTTTGTTGTTTTCTTCGGTTTGCTCTTTCAACACCAAACGCATTCCGCCCAGATCAAACCGCGTTTCGGCCAGTTCAACCGGCAATGTTTTGGCATCGCCTTTGGACTTTTTCCAATCTCCGGTGAACTTCAACCGCGAATCATCGCCGCGAATTTCCATCACCAACCTGCCTTGGAACACGCCGGTTTGTTTGCCGTTTTCGTCGGTTTCGGTCAATTCGACATTACCGTCCGCGCCAAGCTTGCCCTGCAGGCTGAGCGATTTTTTCTGAATCTTTTTATAACGATACGTTCCCCACAGTTGATTGGCTTCCGTTTGATTGCGGTTGATTTCCATTTCGACCGCGTGTTTGCCGTCAATCAATCCGGCCAACGTTCGCCGAAACCGTGCGGGAACCGGCGCGAGCACTGGCGGCGCTTCCGCCGGAGTCGCAGACGTCGCGGGCGAAGGCGAAGCGTCCGGCTGCGAAATGCCAAGCTGCGTCGGTTTATCGCTGCACGCCATTAAGCTAATAGCTGCCAAACCAGCAGCCGCCCAAAGAGAAACTGTTTTGAATGATGATTGCTTCATAGTTTTCGATGACCTCGATTACCAGTTTAGTGCTTCGGGAGCCTGGCTGAAAAGATCGTACAGTTCTTTGACGACAGAATGCTGGCGTTTCATTTCTGCCCAAACGGTTGGATGGCTTTCTTGTTTTAGTCCGTTGCGCAATGACTTCAGCTTCGATTGCGGGCTTTGGGAATCACGATGCACGATGTATTCGTGCAATCGAGCGCGATAGTTTTCATAAGCTCGGCGTCTGGCCCGCTGCAATTCCTGTCGGTCATTCAGTTTCAAAACGTCAATCGTATATTCCGCGCGTTTATATTCCGGCGTTCCTCGCGGAAAGCGTGGCGCGAAATCAAATGTGAACTGCAAATCCAGTTGAAGCCACCGCATCGCGTCTTCTCGTCGCGGGTCAATCAGCACCGGTTTGCCTGTTGTTGGCGGCAAGACTGGTGCGTTACGAGGCCTCGTAATGTCTTTGAACTCACCGGTTCGCGTGTAGACTGCAAACCGTTCGCGTTTTCCGCCATTGCAACGCCCACAGGAGTAAAGGTAGTTGATCCAGACAAAAACCAAAGACGGATATAAATCCTTTGGTTTGATGTGTTCGACTTCATCGGCTACGGAATCTTCGCAGTAACAGCATCGCCGAGGTCCGGCGCACATCCGAGCCAACGTTTGACGGATGGTCGCAAATTCCTTCCTGCTTGAGTAACGGTCGAAGAGTTTTTTCGCCGCCGTCACCTGCTTGGCATAATCACCCGCAATTTCTACTTCGGCTTGCCATTCATTCAATCGGAGGCTGATTTCTCCAGGCAAGCGCGCGTTGAGCAATTTGATCATTTCTTGTTTTCTTTTCGCCGTCCATTGGTGGCTGCTTTGGTGGTTTCGAGCAATGGCTTGTAGGGAATGCTTGGGAACGCAGCGCGAAGCTTCTGTTGCCTGGCTCGCTCGGTTTTGCTCAATCCCAGATTGACCTCTTTGACATTCAATTCGGCGAGTTCCTTCATCATTTCCTTTCCTCTTTCTGATCGCCCGACATCTTCACCAAACAACGCTGTGCCATACGCATCTAGCACGTCGCCATAAAGCAATCGTTGAAGCGCGATTCCAGTCACCATTCCCGCCTGCTCTTCGCTGCCCGGCGCTGGCAAGCGGAAAACTGTGTCTGCGGCTTGGCAGACTAGCGGACTGTGTGTCGTGACGATGAATTGGATATTTGGGAAATGCTCGCGGAACCAAAGACCGATGCGCCGCTGCCAAGTGGGATGGAGATGAGCGTCAACTTCGTCAATCAGGACAACACCTGGAGCGATGATCTTTGACGAATCATCAGTCGAAAAAATCTGCTCAGGCTTGAAAACAGCCGACATCTGCCGGATCAGTTCAAAGGTCATACTTAATATCGAACGGTAGCCGTCGCTTAATTCTTCGATTGGGACTTGTTTGCCATCGCCATCGGTAAAGACAACCGCATCTGGCGAAATGTCAGTCAGCTTGGCGTGATGAGGCAGAAATCCTTCCTGACTGACAAAGGCTTTGACTCGATCTAACAATTCACCTTCGGGCTGTTGCTTTGCTTTTCTGTAATCCAAATCGTGAAGCCACTTGAGAGCTTCAGTCAGTGCAAACTTTTCGTCGAAGATAGAAAGATGTGCGCCTAAGCGGGGATTGTTTTGAAAGATTTCCTGACTATCCTGATCCCCACCTGAGAAACGACGAAATGGTCCATACGCAGCAGAAAACTCGCCAACAGTACCTATCGGAGAGTCCCAGAATGAGTCATCAAAATCTCCGTCTAACTCAGTGTCATCCTGCACATCCAGCCAATCATCATTTGTAATAGTCCAAGGAAACTTACTTTCGCGCGAGAGACCTATTGCATATGACTCAACGCTGCCAGAACGTGAAATTAGTTCTACCTCGACTAACCCTGTATCTTCACCGTTTCGTACCCATTCGCGCCATCCTTCCCGAAGAGCAATTGCTTCTTGGTCACCGATCAGCGCCAAAGCCGCCGCGCGCATAAACGTCGTTTTGCCCGATCCATTGTCTCCGATAACGACGTGCCAACCAGCTTCTTTTCCTTTTGGAATTTCCCAGTCCAGCTTGGCAATTGAGCGGATATTTTCGATGTGAACTTTTCGCAGGTACATAGCTACATCTTACATCACTGGCCCGATGCGCCAGGGGACGAATTCTTTGTGGCCCCAGGTTTCGGCTTTGGTGCGTTCGCCCGAAGCGACGCGGCGAATTAGATCAAAAATGCGTTGGCCGACATCGTAAATGGTTTCTTCGCCTTCGACGACGGTTCCGGCGTTGACGTCCATGTTGTCTTCCATGATTTTGGCGATGCGCGAATTGGTGGCGACTTTGATAACGGGCACAACCGGATTGCCAATTGCCGAACCGCGTCCAGTCGTAAAGCAGATCATATTTGCTCCGCCAGCAGCCAAACCGGTCAGCGAAACCGGATCGTAACCGGGTGTGTTCATCAATACGAAGCCGGGTTTGTTGATGCGTTCGGCATAAGCGAAGACGCCTGTCAGCGCTGTCGTTCCGCCTTTGGCGACGGCTCCCAGAGATTTTTCGCAAACGTTGGTGATGCCACCCATTTTGTTCCCAGGCGAAGGATTGTCGTTGAAATTGCCGCCGAAGCGCGACAGGTATTGTTGATACCAGTTCACGACATCCACGACTTTGCGGCCTGTGGCTTCATCCACGGCACGCCGAGTCAGCAAATGTTCTGCGCCCATGCATTCGGGAATTTCCGCCAGAACGGAAGTTCCGCCGCTGCGAACCAATAAGTCGCTGGCATAACCCAGCGAAGGATTTGCCGAAATTCCCGAAAAGGCGTCGGAACCTCCGCAGTTGGTGCCAAGAATGATTCGGCTCATGGGTTGGGGCGTGCGTTTCATCGTTCGGCAATGTTCGATCAGCTTTTCGACTTCCTTGATGCCCGCCGCGACGGTCGCGCGAGTTCCGCCGCTAACCTGCATTTCCAAACCGACGATCAATTTGCCTTTGCGAAACGCTTGTTGCCCAAGCTGAGTCGTGCCGATGTATTTGGAAATCTGGTTGACCTCGCATCCCAGACTGACCATCAGCACTGCGCCGACGTTGGGGTGATAAATCATCCCGGCGATGGTGCGTTCCAATTGCCAGGTGTCTTCGCCTTGCGAATGGCCGCAACCTTCCTGATGCGGAATGGCGACAACGCCGTCTACACCGCCGTTCGGGCCGTCGCTTGCAAAATCTGTTTTGCTGAAATGTTCGGCGATCAGTTCGGTGACGTGGCTGGAACAGTTTGACGTGGCAATGACCGCGACGTAATTGCGCGTGCCGACATCGCCGTTTTCGCGCGCGTAGCCCAAAAACTCTCCGGCTTCTTCCGGCGAGAAGTACTTGGTGACAGGCGATTGCGTGGCGAATTCGTAATGGCCTGCATTGAATTCCGGCGCGACGTTGTGCGTGTGAACCCAGGCTCCGGCGGCGATGTCTTCAGTGGCTTTGCCAATGGTTTCGCCGTATTTATGAATCAGCGAGCCTTTGGCAATCGGGCGCAGCGCGAGTTTGTGTCCTGGCAAGATTGTTTCACGAGCGGAGACTTTGTCGTTTTGCTCATTGACGACGATTTCACGACCTTCGGAAATCGGCAGCCGGGCAACTCCCACGTTGTCTTTGGCATTGAGAACGAGAATCGGTTTGTCAGTATTTGTATCCATTGATTGTATTCATCCCAGTCAGAAATTGGTTTCACCACTTTTCTATCACGGCATAGTCAGACCAGCAAGCCTGTCAACTTTATGTTTGACTTCGCCTGATGCCGTCTGCAAAATCGCGCCGCCTTCGACAGAAGAAACCACAAGGTTCAATTGTCTCGTTCGCCTTCCTCAAACATTGCTGATTCTCATTTCGAGCAGCTTTTCTTCCCCTCCAAAAATCGGTCAATTAACTTGGCAATCGGGAGTTTCAAATGAAGTTTTGTATTCCACAGATGTTTTCTCGCCGTTGGGTGAAAGCCTGGGCGCTGTCCTTGGTGGTGTTCGCCCTGGGAATTCAACTCCACTGGCGTAATTCTGACCTTCAATCTTTTCAATCGTCCGTTCAGGCGATGGACGCATTGCCGACGATCATGTTTGTCACGCAGCCACCGTTTGGGTCTGATTTCGCTTCGGCGAATGCGGTGTTTGGCAATCACAATCCTTACACCGGCAACGCTCCGCGCGGAGGCGATCTGTACATTCGTTACTCGGATGGCGCGTTGCGAAACCTGACTGCCGAAGCCGGGTTCGGCCTGAAAGCGGGCGAAGAAATCGCCACCCGTGAACCCAGCGTGCATTGGTCGGGAACAAAAGCCTTGTTTTCGATGGTCATTGGTGGAACAACCAAGAACGATTACTCGCCGGTTTACTGGCAGATTTACGAAGTCAGCGGCATTGGCAAAGGCGAACCAGTCAGCATACGACGCTTGCCTCAGCCCGCGGACAACAACAATGTCTCTCCGTTGTACGGCACAGACGACCGAATCCTTTTTACGTCGGATCGTCCACACAATGCCGACCGGTTCAATTATCCGCAGCTTGACGAATATGAATCATTGGCAACCAACACTGGAATCTGGTCAATGAATGCGAACGGTTCCGATTTGCGGTTGCTGGATCATGCCGTGTCAGGAGATTTCACTCCGATCATCGCTTCGGACGGGCGAGTGGTTTTTACACGGTGGGATCATTTGCAGCGCGATCAACAAAACAACGACCAGGGAGGATACGGCGCATTCAATTACGTCAGCGAATGGAGCGCGACGAAGTTGAACAGTTATGCCGAAATTTTTCCCGAACCACGCCGTTCGCCGAACCGCGCCCAGTTTCACGGCCACACGATCAATCAATTTTTTCCCTGGCAGGTGAACGAAGACGGCAGCGGGTTGGAGACGCTCAATCACATTGGCCGACATGAACTGGTGGGGTATTTCGATTCTTCGCGGGACGGGTTGCCGGAATTCATCGCGCCGGAAACGCGGCGAACTGCTGAACGTTTTTTGCAGATCAAGGAAGACCCGATGCGCCCGGGATATTTTGTCGGTACAAATGCGCCGGAGTTTTACACGCACGGCGCAGGGCAATTGATCGGACTGTTTTCGCCGGAATCGGCCAATCCAGACCAGATGCAGCTCGATTACATCACCAGCCCGGCAACGCGAAATTATTATTCCGACGGGCAAACGCCGCCGCAAAATCATCCGGGTTTGTTTCGTAATCCGACGCCGTTGTCGAACAGCGCACTGATAACAGTGCGAACCACGTATCCAGTTTCAGATCGTGCGACGAACGGAGTGTTGAGTTCGCGCTACGATTTTCATCTTTCGCGTTTGCAGCGTCAGGCTGACGGCTATTGGACGCCGGTCGAACGGGTGCTGGCCAGTCCGATCATCAAGACGATCAGTTATTGGGACAATCAGACTTACGCGCAATTGAATTTCAGCGGGCCGATGTGGGAACTCGATCCGGTTGAAGTGCGCGCACGAACTCGCCCGCAACGCCACACAACTCCGCTGCCAGACATCGAAAAGCAAATCCTCAGCGAAGAACTCGGCGGGCAAAACGGCATCGCGCAACTGCAAACTTTTCTGGAAGCGCGCAATCTGGCTTTGATCGTCAGCCGCGATGTGACCCGGCGAGCCGACCGTCAGCAGGATGTTAATTTGAGGATTGCTGGCGGCACGGCTCAAACGTCTGAGCCGGGACAAACGCCTGTGGATTTGCTGTACATGCAGTTCTTCCAGGGAGATTTGGTTCGAGGGTACAACCAGTTTCGGGCAGGCCGCAGAGCCATCGCCCAGCCCATGCACGATGGTTTGTTGCAAGGTTTGACCGGAGCGCCCGCCGCGAGTGTGAAGTTGGCTGGCGACGGCAGCATGGCGGCTTTGGTTCCGGCTCGTCGCGCGCTTTCGTGGCAGATGACCAAACCGAATGGCGAAGCCGTGGTGCGCGAACGGTATTGGATGACATTCGCTCCGGGCGAAATGCGTAGTTGCACCAACTGTCACGGGTTGAATACGACCGACGTGGTGGTTCGCCAGCCTGTGCCGACCAACCCGCCACAAGCCTTGCGCGATCTGCTTCGCTGGTATCGCGCGAACTATCCGACAGCCATCAATCGCGTCGCCAATGTTTCAGCGACCAGTTATGACGGATCGTTGCTGGCTGGCGAATCCATTGCCGTGGCTTTCGGGGCGAATCTGGCGACGACGACTGTTTCTGCGAATGGCTCGTTGCCGACTTCACTTGCAGGAACCACCGCCAAGTTGAAAGACAGTGCAGGCGTCGAACGACTCTCGCCGCTGTTTTTTGTTTCGCCGACCCAGGTCAATTATCAAATTCCGGTTGGAACTGCTCCCGGTCCGGCACTGGTCACCATTACCAATTCAAACGGACAGCAATCTCAATCCGCGGTGCAAATCGCCTCTGTGGCTCCCGGATTGTTCACGGCCAACGCCACTGGCAGAGGCGTCGCGGCGGCTTCGATTTTGCGAATCAAAGCCGGCGGCGCGCAAACTTATGAATCGGTTGGCGTGTTCGATCCGACGCAGAATCAATTCATCGCTCAACCGATTGATCTTGGCCCGGCCACTGATCAGGTCTTTTTGATTCTGTTTGGCGGAGGAATTCGTTTCCGCAGCGATGCGGCCAACGTCAAAGTCAAAATCGGTGGCGTGAATGCGGCAGTAAGTTTTGCCGGTTCGCAAGGTGGCTTTGTCGGTCTGGATCAGGTCAACGCGCAAGTGCCGCGCAGTTTGATCGGACGTGGCGAAGTGGACGTGGCGCTGACTGTTGACGGCAAGGTCGCCAACGTCGTCAAAGTGGCCATCAAATAAAAATTCGTAGGTGTGTTATCAAAAACCGGCTTCTCGATAACACACCTCCGAATCTTGCCCAGCGCGTGGTTTATGGGACTTCGATCCAGGCAGCGTATAGGCCAACACTGTTGCTACCCCACCCGATCCAGGCAAATCCTTCTTCACCCCATTCGGTTCCCCAGGAATTCAATATCAGCCAGGCCTTTTTGCGGTCGTCCCAACCCAGCATCAAGACGGCGTGATTGACCGTTTTCGGATTGCGTTCGTTGAAGACTCCGCCTTTGTAAGCTTTGAGCGGTTCGTCTATGCGAATCAACACGGCCAGCGGGCCATGTTCCAGCAACGCAGCTTTCAGTTGGTTGACGGATGGAAGCTGGTCGGGCGGATAATTGACGTAATCCCAGGTGACGGCTCGGGTGCCCTGTTTTTGCCTGCACGGATTTACCTTGGCGGTGTATTCCTGTTCGCTGAGAATCGCGCCGAATTCGACGAAATGATTGAAGGCGCTGCCGTGCCAACCGCCGCTGCAATCGCCTTTGTCTTTGGCCATGCAATTCAGCAACGGCTGAGCCGACATCATCGGAGGCGGCATTGGCGCATCGGCAATGTCCCATTCCAGCTTGCCGTCTTTGCCAACCTTGCTCACTTCAGGATTTTTCTTTCTGTGATTGAGGATCGAATTGCTCCAGAACGCCGCTGTGGTGGCAAACGCCCAGCAACTGCCACAATCACCCTGATCCAGGACATTCAAATAGACGCCATGATTGCGCCAGTCGAAACTGGGCAGCAGGGGAGCCAGATCGGTCAGTTTTTCCGGCAAGGTCGTGCCCGGACGTTGTTTGCGAATCTGATCCCTGATTTCCTGTTCCGGCCCAGCCCAGCGATTAAAGCGCATTCCGGTTTTCTCTTGTTGCTTCAGGTCGGCCAGATACTGATTCCATCGTCGCTGATTTTCCGCACGTTTGAGCATGGCGCGTTGCGGTTCGTCTTTCGGGATTTCTATGCCGGACAATTGCGCTTCCTTGCGATCCATCGCCGGACTGTAACCGACCTTGTAGGTTTTCTTTTGCGCCGCCAGCTTCCGCAATTTTGCGCGCGCTTCGGGCGAAGCCTGACTGTCTTCGGTGGATTGATGAGCGCGAGGCTGGCGATTTTGGCGTTGAGCGACGGATGGCGGAGATTGTGTCGTTTGCAGCGCGAAAACTGTGAATATAAAAATTGCCAGAGTCAGATTGGTTTTCATCTCACGACTCCCGTGGAATGAAATCGCCTGTTGGTGAAGGCTTGCATCGCGTTCGCCAACAGGCGAAATCGTCTGAAGGTTCAGTTCATGATGTTGCACTCGGCTTTGGAATCAATGCAGATGTCGCCGCATTGTTTTTGGCCGCGACCGCATCCAACGACAAGGCGAGTGCCAAGATTGTTAGCCACGGCTTTGACGCATTTGACGGATTTGGCGTGTTTGCCAACAGCGGTTTTGGCTGCCGCGCCTTTGACCCAGCCGTCCAGAGTGACCTTGCCGTTTTTGCTGCTGACGTTGATTTGTTTCAACTGGTCTGTGAATTTGGGATCGGCTTTGATCTTGTCCTGTACGGCTTTGACGATGTCGGCGTCTGTCATTGCCGAACAATCTACTTTGGCGGGTTTGGCCGGCTTTTTACCGTCTTGAGCGAATGCGCCAGCCAGCAACAGCGCAGCCAGCGACAATAACATCAGTGTTTTTTGGGTAAAGGATTGGGTGGACATATCAGGGGACTCCTCATTTGAAGTTGGTGATCATCGAAAGCAAGCTGTGACGTGATTGCTTGCCGAAATAAATCGCCCGGCCATCGGGCGACCACGAAAGACTGGAAAAATACAGTCGGGCGTCATTGTTTGCCGTCAACTTTTTCGCTTCGCCTCCGGTTGACGGAATCAGCCAGATGTTGTCTTTTCCGTCCTGACGCGACGTAAAGGCGATCATTCGCCGGTCGTTGGACAAATCAATGTTGTACAGGTACGCCGCCTGAAGTTTGGCGACCGAGCGCTGTTCGCCTGTGGTGGCGGAAACGCGCACCAGTTCCACGTCGGTGGGCCGGGCGCTGCTGGCTCTGCCTTTGAAACTGGCCAGCAACAAATCCTTGTCTTCCGGCAACCATCCGATCAGCCGCAAAAACGATTCCGATTGCATGACCGTTTTTTGCTGTTTCGTTCCCACATCGGCCACCCACACGGCATAAACTGTTTTTTCTCCGGCAGCGGTTTTATTCGGTTTGGAAGAATACGCAACGCGGTTGCCATCGGCGGAAAACAGCGGGCAATTGAGGTAAAGGTTCGGGTCGGCGTTCGTCGTCAATTGCTGATCGCCTGAACCATCGGCGCCGACAATCCACAAATTCGGCTGGCCGCTGCGGTCGGAGCGATACGCAATCCGATTGCTGTCGGGCGACCAACTGAAACTGCTGGTTTGAGTGCGAAGGTACGGCAACAAGGTGATTTCGATGGAAGGCAGCCCGCCCGTCGTCAGTTGTTTGGCTTCGCCGCCTGACGCATTGACCGCCCATAGCGAATGCGTTTCGCCCAACTCCCGCATGAACGCCAGTCGTTTTCCGTCCGGCGACCACTGGGCCAGCGCTCCTTCGCTGGCAAGTTGCAGTGGAGCATCCGCATCGGTTTGTCGGGCCAGAATCGCGCAGTTGAAGATTTTGTCGCCCTGGCTGAGGTATCTGACCGCCTGATAGGCGATGGTTTTTCCGTCAGGCGAAACGTCCGGCCAAAGTTCCGATCCCAGATCAGAGGTCAGCGTGAATTCCGCGCCGTCTGCAACGTTGACTCCCCACACGTCGGAATCTTCCTTGCTGGAACCGTACAAAATTCGCGCGCCATCGGGAGATACGTCCAGCGCGAAGCTGTTCACATCGCCACTGGTGATCTGAACCGCTTTGCGCCCATCCATATTCGCCAGGAAGATTTGATACACACCGTCCACATTTGCGCTGTAAAAGATTCGTTGCGAATCCGGATGCCAGACCACATTGCGGTCGTCGCCTGCATCGCTGGCGATTTGCTGCGGAGAGCCTGCGCCCACCGGCGCGACCCAGATATTGCTGCGTCCGTCCTGCGTGGTGCTGATGTAAGCGATGTGCTGTTCATCAGGCGAAAGGCTCAAACTGTCGGCGTTGATCGTGGAGGAATCCAGATTCGTCAGTTGCGTCGCTTGTCCTGATTTCACATCCAGCGCAAACAGATTCCGTTGCTGTTCGTAATAAATTTTCGCGCCGTCTTTTGACCAGCGTCGCAATCGGGCGTCGCCGCTTTGCAGCGTGGCAACCAGCACGGGCGCGCCGCCAAACGTCGGCGTGCGCCAGATGCCCGGATGATCTCCGCGAATGGAAAAGAACGCGATCTCGTCGCCGCTGGGCGACCAGATGGGATTTTCGTTGGCGAATTCGTCTTTGGTGATTTGAATCGCTTCGCCCGAAGCCGTGCGTTTGACCCAGATGTTTTTGCTGCCGCCGCGCGTCGAAGGGAACGCGATCATCTGCCCGTCGGGCGAAAACGCGCCGACGCTGTAAAACTCGCCGGGCGAACTCGGCCAGCTTGTGAGTTCAACGGTTTTGAGCGACGCGGGCGAATACGTTTCGCCCTCTCTGCCGAAAAACCACCAGATGGCGGCCAGCACAGCCACCGCCAAAGGCAACATCATCAAAATGTGCCGAATGGAAAACCGACGCGGTGTTGTCGGAGCTGCTGTAGGCGTCGGTGGCAGTGAGATTTCTGCTGGGCGGGCAATCTTCACCGAACCGCTGCTGCGTTCGAGTTTTGCCGAAAATTCCAGTTCGCTTTTCAGTTCTTTCAGGTCAGTCAGCAACTCCTGACAGCTTTGATAGCGTTCCTCTCTCTTTTTGCGAAGCGTTTTGTTGACGATGCGTTGCAGTTCCGGCGGAGTTTCCGCTTTGACCGAAGTCAGCGGCGGCGGTTCCGAAGTCAGAATGTCTGCGATGACATCGCTCATCGTTTCGCCATTGAACGGCGACCATCCCGCCAGCATTTCGTAAATCACCACGCCCAAACTGAAAATGTCTGAACGCGAATCCACAGGCAGTCCGCGTGCCTGTTCCGGCGACATATATCGCAACGTGCCCAGGATCATTCCCGGAGCCGTCTTCGCCGCCGCATGCAGCGTGTTGGCCTCGGAATCCAGTGAGTTCGGTTGCGAAGCGTTCAGTTTGGCCAGGCCGAAATCCAGCACCTTGACGAATCCGTCAGGCCGGATCATCAGATTTTCCGGCTTGATGTCGCGGTGAACGATTCCAGCTTGATGCGCGGCGTGGAGCGCACCGGTTACTTGAATGACGATGTCCAGCGTTTCGTGAATGCTGAGCGGAGAATCCATCAACTGGCGAAGCGTGCGGCCTTCGATGAATTCGGTGGCGATGAAGTGCGTCTCGCCGAATTCCAATCGCGCAGAGCCGATTTCATAAATCGTCAGGATGTTCGGGTGATTGAGCGCCGATGCTGCGCGAGCCTCTCGTTCAAACCGCTCCAAACGATTGGCGTCGCGTGTGAATTCGGCGGGCAGAATCTTGATGGCCACTTTGCGATCCAACCGCGCGTCGTGTGCCAATAACACTTCGCCCATTCCTCCCGCGCCCAAGGGCGAAAGTACCTTGTAATTGCCAATCTGAACTCCGACAAGGGATTGAGAGAAAGAATCTTTGGGCAGAGCGGGCATTTTCGCGTTCGCATTCAGAAATTGCGTCGGCTCTTCTTCGGCAGCGGCGAGCAGGGATTCGACCTCGTGGCGCAAATCATCGTCGCTTCCACACTCTTTGGCCAGAAAGGAAGCGCGTTCGTCTTCCTTCAACTCTTTGGCAGCGTGATAGATGGTTTCAATCCGATCCCAATTTTCGGGAGCCATAAGCGTTCTTTCGACGGTTCTTCAGCTAGTGGACGGTGTTGTTTCGTGAGCGCCGCGATTATGCCAGCCGTCAGGAAAAGCCACAATTCCAGCCAGCGCTTACGAGTTCTTTCTGCCGAACAGTGGCGTTTCGGCAGTTGGTTTGACTTGGTAAAGACTCGCCTGCAAAATCACGGCGCCTTTAGCGGGTCACCTTGTTTTGTTAATTCAATCGTGTTTTCGCTTCTTGCCAAAGCCTTGCAAGGCGGGTTTTACATGAATCGTGTTGCAGGGCTTGGTTTGTGAAGCGCATGGAAAGCCAGCAAGCCTTTTGACGGCCACAGCTCTTTTTAAGCCAAAGAGTGACCAATAACCGTGAACACAAATGTAATCATTACCGATGGCCGCTGAGCCACGATGCGAAGGGCGTTCTTTGCCCAAGGAGGAGGGAGTTTCCGTGAAGAAGTTTTCCGCATTTCTTTTTGCCGCTTGTCTGAGTCTGTATTGGTTTTCAGGCGCTGCGATGTTGCCAGCGGAGGCGTTGAGTCTTCGTTCAAATCGCATCGAAAAGTCCAGGCCTGGGTCTCAACCCAACGTCCTGACTCATCGTTATGATCTGGGGCGGACTGGCGCCAATCTCAACGAAACCCGATTGAATGTGGCGAACGTCAATCCGCGCCAGTTCGGAAAGCTGTTTTCGCGCGCAGTGGCCGGTCAGGTGTATGCGCAACCGCTGTACGTTTCCCAAGTCGAGTTCGCCGATCAAAGCATACGCAACGTCGTTTATGTCGCCACCGAACATAACAGCGTTTATGCGTTTGACGCCGATGACGCCGAAGCCGTTGAGCCGTTGTGGCAGGTGAATCTGGGAACGTCTGTGCTGAGCACGGAAATTTCATCGAATTACCGCGATTTGATGCCCGAAGTCGGCATTACAGGAACTCCAGTCATTGATCTGGCCAGTCAGACCATCTATCTGGTGGCGAAAAGCAAAAACATTGATGACGGCAGCTATCATCAACGATTGCATGCGCTGCATCTTTCAACAGGGCAGGAGCAACCGGGCAGTCCGGTGGAAATCACGGCCAGCGTTGCCGGAACTGGCGCGGGCAGCGTTGATGGGAAGGTGGTTTTCGATCCGCTGTATCAATTGAATCGTCCTGGATTGTTGCTGTTGAACGGAGTGGTTTATGTGGCGTTCGGGTCGCACGGCAATCGCGGGCCTCATCACGGATGGTTGCTGGCATACGACGCGAGCACGTTGGAGCAAGTCGCGGTTTTCAACACCACGCCGGACAGCGAAGGCGGTTCCATCTGGCAAAGCGGCCAGGGATTGGTGGCTGATGGCGAAGGCAATATCTACCTCACCACAGGCAACGGGCCATTCGATCTGCAAGACGGCAAACGCGAATACGGAAATTGCGCGCTCAAATTCAGCACGCAAAACGGGCTTTCGCTGGTTGATTACTTCACGCCTCACAATACGGAGGTACTCAATCAGTTTGACATAGACCTTGGCGCGGGCGGGCCGGTTTTGCTGCCGGGCGTGAACCGGTTGCTGTTTGCTGGCAAAGACACTGTGCTGCGCGTGCTGGACACCGAAGACCTGGGCGGATTCAATCCGACCGATCGGATCGTGCAGCAATTCCAACCTTCTCCGGGACGATTGTTCGGCGCGCCTGTGTATTGGGAAAGCCCCACTTACGGCAAAGTGATTTATTACTGGGCGGCGGGCGATGCCTTGAAGGTGTACAAGTTGCTTGGCGGAAAGCTCCAGGAATTTGAAACGGCGCTCAGCCCTGTGATGACTGTCGCGGGCATTTCGAATGCCGCGCCGTTGTCGTTATCCGCCAATGGCGGCAAACCAGCAACAGGAATTCTCTGGGCGACCGGCTCGCTTCAGGGAGACGCCAATCGCAACACTGTGCCGGGCGTGTTGCGCGCAATTGACGCTTCGGACATCACGCGTGAATTGTGGAACAGTGAACTGAATGCCGAGCGGGATTCGCTGGGCAGTTTCGCCAAATTCTGTCCGCCGACGGTGGCCAATGGCAAAGTTTATGTCGCCACGTTTTCCGGTCAGTTGCAGGTTTACGGTTTATTGCCGGGAACCTGTAATTTCAGTTTGGAACGTGACAATCAATTCATGAATTCCGGCGAAGGCAGTGGCAGCGTGAACTTGAACGTCGAAGAAGGTTGCAACTGGTTGGCAAGCAGCGACGCCGACTGGATAGAGCTTGCTTCCGCCAGCGAAGGCACCGGCGGCGGTTCGATTGTCTACAACCTTGTTTCCAATCCGGGCGGATTGATGCGGCGCGGAACGATCAACATCGGCGGTTTGGAATTCACCGTCACACAGGCAGGCGCGGCGTTCAGTGCTTCGGCGGCCAGTTACGACCAATCAGCTCTGGCGGCGGAATCCATTGCAGTGATTTCCGGTCAGGGTTTGGCTGCGGAAACGATTTCTGCCACAGGCATGTTGCCCACTTCGTTGGCGGGAACGACCGTGCGCGTAACGGACAGCGCAGGCGTCGAACGAATGGCTCCGCTGTTTTATGTTTCACCCGCACAAATCAATTATCTGCTCCCTGCGGACACCGCAACCGGCTCGGCTTTGCTGACGATTCACAGCGCCGATGGCAACGTGGCAACCAGCAACATTCAGATTGAAGTCATTGCGCCGGGATTGTTTTCGGCCAATGCCACAGGGCAGGGAGTCGCCGCTGCCGTCGCATTGCGCGTCAAGCCCGATGGAACGCAACTCTTTCAATCTGTCAGCGAATGGGACCCCGCGCTCCGGCAATTCATCGCCTTGCCGATTGATGTTGGCCAGGAAGGCGACCAGATGTTTCTGATCTTGTTCGGAACTGGAATCCGCTATTACGACCCGACGAGCGAAGCCGAAGTCAGAATCGGCAATTTGTCCGTCAATGCGCTGTATGCAGGGCGACAAGACGATTTCGCAGGATTGGATCAGGTCAACATTCCTTTGCCCAAAACCTTGATGGGGCAGGGCGATGTGGATGTGGTGTTGAAACTGAATGGCAAAACGACCAATACGGTCAAAATCCGATTGAAGTAATTAACCATCGTCGAATGTTTATCGTTCGACGATGGTGATTCGTTTGATCGTGTCTCCGCGCCCAATTCGATCCACGACTTCCATTCCTTTGGTGACCTGGCCGAAAACCGTGTATCCGCCGTCCAGATGCGGTTGCGGCGAATGCGTGATGAAAAACTGGCTGCCGCCCGTGTCTTTGCCTGACAGAGCCATTCCTAGTGTGCCGCGTTCATAAGGGCGCATGTTCACTTCGCAGCGCATCTGATAGCCCGGCCCGCCATTGCCGGTGCCGCGCGGATCGCCGCCTTGAATGACGAAGTTCGGCACGACGCGATGAAACGTGACACCATTGAAATAGCCTTTGCGCGCCAGCGTGACGAAACTGTCCACTGTGATCGGCGCTTCTGCCGGAAACAGTTCCATTGTGACCGCGCCTTTGTCTGTGTGAAGCGTGGCGATGACTTTCTTGTTCGTTCTGGCGGCGACGCGTTGGTAGAAAAGTTTATTGTGGCCAGTTTGGACTGTAAGCACGAATTGAGAAAAATCACCGGCGTTCATTTGCTTGAGCAAGTCAACAGCACGACGACGCACAAGATGATCTTTATCGGTAAGTGACGATTTTATTGCCTCTACGGCCATCTCAGATTTGTATTTAGAAATGGCCGTCAGGATCGCCAGCTTTGCGCCGTTTTCCTTGTCCTTGCTCGACGCTGCCAAGCTCTCAATGAGCCGGTTCAGATTTCTATCTTCGAGTGAACTGGCAATCAGGGTTGCAGCGGTTGCGCGTATGATGGGGTCTTTGTGCAGAAGGCCGTCTCGAAGCAAAAAAGGCAGTGTTTTCGGCTTTAACTTTGCCAAAGCTCGGAGAATTTGCGGGATCGTCGGCTCTTCCAGGTAAGAAGCCATCCACAGCATTAAAAGCATTTCCTTGCTTAATTCCGAATCAATTTCACCCATTCCTTGAGCGAGATTGGCCAGATGGTTGGCATCGCCGCCTCCGGAGAGAAGCTCGCTTTCATCCGATGAAAAAAACTCTTTTTCGCCGAATCTGGCGATGGCGATTTCCAATTCGGAGTATGCGCCTGTGCCGAACACTTCTCTTAGCTTGCGGAACAGGGGAATTGCCTGATCGGCTTTCATTGTGTCTAAGGCGGAAACGATTTCCAGCAACCGATTCAAATTCTCATAACAGCCTTCGCCTTTCTGTTTACAAAGTCTGCCACCCATTTCGATCAACGGCTCAGCCGCTCGCTTATCGCCAATTGCAGCCAACGCACGAATCACGCTGACCTGAACCTGTTCCTCCTTATCGCCAAGTAATTTGATCAAGGGTTCGACGGCTCGCGCGTCTTTGCTCACGCCCAGAGCGCGAGCGGCATTGGCGCGAACGTTGTGGTCTGAGTCGTTAAAGGCCTCCAGCAGCGACGGAACCGCCGAAGCAATCGGCTGGCGAATGCGTGACAGCGCATTTCCGGCTTGAGCGCGGAGGTCTGCGTCTGTTGATTTCAATTGTTGAGTGAGCGGTTCAACGGCGGAAACCGGACGAACGCGCATCAACGCCGTGATCGTCAAACCGGCGAGCAGTTTCTTTTCCGCCGTCAAAGTCGTTTTGGGATCAGGCAATTGTTCGGCCAGACGGTTGCTGATTTGTTCGATGGTCGTTTGACCCAGCGATTCGATGTTGGCCGGAACGCTGGCAATTTTGCCCAAAGCTTCAACCGAACGCGCTCGGTCAACGAGCGAAGCTTTGTCCGATTCCAGCATCGTCAGCAACGCGGGAACGGCTGCGTCGTTTTCCATTTCTCCGAGCGCGAATGCAGTCATGGCACGAACAGATTCGTCTTTTTCGCTTTGCAGCAATTCGATCAACGCCGCCGTGTCGCGTTTGTCGCCGATGCGGCCAATGGCCAGCGCCGCGCGTTCGCGGACTTTCGGCGAAGCGTGTTTGAGCAATTTCGCCAATTCGTCGCCGTTCAGGTTGCGTTCGTCTTCCAATTGTATGATGCGGGCGTGAAGCGTTGGCGGAATGGTTTGCGCCAGCGCCGTTGTCAAACAGCCAAAACTCGCCAGGAACCCAAACAGGATAATTTTTTTCATCGGTTGTGCCTTCCTTGGTTTAGCCGGGTGTTCGTCAATCTCAGTCGAAATATATCTGAACTATGACACGAGTTCTGGAATTTTGTCGCTTAGATCATTGGCTGCCGTCTGTTTTCTTGCCCCCCAGACGGTAGCCGGATCACAGTTGGAATTTTGATCCTTAACTTAGCGGGCAGCCAAACAGGAGAAAGGTATGAATTCCAGAATTTGCCCCAGCAAGCCCCTGCTTGTTTTTCTATTGACCGTCATCAGCCTGACAATTGGAATTGCCAATTTTCTTTTGCCGACAACTCAGGTCGGCGCTCAGGAAGTAAAGCGAATCGCTCCAAATCTTCAAGGGCGCAATCCACATCCGCGACCTTCCGTCGAGATCGAAGACAAAGGTTTGACTTCGCTTCGGTTCAAGGATTTCAACAATAACCGGGAAGCCGTCGAATCGGCGATGGAGTCGAGCGAGCCGGAGCAGGAAACCATCGGCTGGCAGCCGACCAATGGTCCTTATGGCGGGTTTGTCTCGGCTCTCGCGGTGAGCGGGACGGCGATTTTCGCCGGAACCAGTCGAGGCGGCGCCTTTGTTTCGACCGATCGAGGCGCAAGTTGGCAACCGACAGGACAGGGAGTTATCAGTCGGTATGTGTCTTCGATTCTGGTGAATGGGGACGCCATTTATGTCGGCACGGGCGGCGAGCGAGTCTACAAATCCACCGATCAAGGGCGCAGTTGGAGACAGTCGAACAATGGTTTAAGTGTGCCGGGTGGGTATGGTTACATCGCCGCCATGATCGCTCATGGTTCGGCGCTGTATGCCGGGTCGGGGTTCGGATGGGTTTTTGTGTCAACGGATCAAGGCGAAAACTGGACTCCGCTCAACGCCGGTTTTACGCCTGACAGCGATGGGTTTTTCCCGTCGGTCACTGCCTTTGAAAGCCTCGGCGACCAGCTTTTTGTCGCCACCAACGGAGGCGGCCTGTTCCGTCTTGACAATCAGACCCGCCGATGGATTCCGACCAACGCCGGCTTGCCTTCCAACAGAATTTATTCTCTGAAGGCGGTTGGCTCGAAACTGATTGCGGGGTTGCAATTCAACTACGGCGCTTACATCAGCGAAAACGGTGGGCAGAACTGGCGACGGGCCATCGCTCCGCCAGAAGACGGATTTTCCAGCTTTGTCACCATGGGCAACGCCGTTTACGCCGCCGCTCACAGAGCCGTTTATCGTTCGACCGATCAAGGCGAAACCTGGCAGGAGTTGAAGACAGGCTTGCCGGCTACGCGGTTGGCGGGCGAGTGTCTGGCCGTCAGCGGCGATTCGCTTTTTGTCGGCTCGTTTTACGACGGCGTATATCGCTCAAACGACGGCGGAGAGCATTGGGAACTGGCCAGCCATGGATTGGCAGCGACATACGCTATTTCTCTGATCGCCAACGGGGCAAGCGTTTACGCAGGGACTGTGGCGGGAGGCGGCGTTCAAATGACCTCAGACAACGGCCAAACCTGGAGGTTGTTAAATGCCGGGTTGCCGCTTCAAAGTCATAGCTTCGACGCTCAAATAATCGGGTTTCACGATCCCTATTTGTTCGTCGGTACCGACCGCGACGGGGTATTTCGCTCGACGAATGGCGGGCAAAGCTGGCAACCAGTCGGAAACGGTTTGCCGCTCAATCAATCAGGAAGGGCCATTGCGCCCAGTTCTTACTTTTCCAGTGGGAGCAATTTGTACGCGACGGTTTACAACCGCGGCGTTTATGTTTCGACCGACAACGGAGAAAGCTGGACTGCGCTCAATACAGGACTGAGCGATTTGCGATGCCGCGTAATGGCTCAAATGGGTTCGACGCTTTTTGTGGGTTCTGGGGATTGGTCTGTTGGCGGTGTTTTTCGCTCGATTGACGGCGGACGCAATTGGGTTCAGTTGACCAATGGATTGCCGAATTCCTCCGTGCATGGGCTGGTGGTGAGTGGTTCGGCCATCCTGGCTGGCACTCAACGAGGGGTTTATCTCTCACGTGACCAGGGCCAAAGCTGGGTGGCTTCGACCACGGGCATCGGATCGGTCAGAGTGGATACGATGGCCATAAAAGGCCAGAACATTTTTGTCGGCGCCAACAGCAGCGTGTTTCTGTCGGTGAATCAGGGAGAAAGCTGGTCAAACATCGGTTCCGGGTTGTCGGGGCAGTTCATTCGTTCGCTGGCCGCGACAGACAGCAAGGTGTTTGTCGGCACGCAAGATCGGGGCGTTTTTGTCCGCGACCTGGCGACGATTCAATGCAGTTATTCGATCAGCCCAACCTCTCGTTCCATCAGCGGAGTCGCGACGACCGGAACGGTTTCGGTAACGGCGACCGCTGGCTGTCCCTGGCAAGCCGCCAGCAATGTGGATTGGATTACCATTACCACCGGCGCTTCGGGCAGCGGCAACGGCACGATCAATTATTCAGTAGCGGCCAATCCCGCACAGACTTCGCGTATTGGGACGGCGACCATTGCCGGTCAGGTCTTCACTATCACTCAGAGCGGATGCGCGACGATTTCACCCACCAGCCAGAATTTTACGGCCAACGGCGGCAACGGAACCGTGACTGTCGCCGGAACAGCCGGTTGCAATTGGACGGCGTCCAGCGCGATGAGTTGGGTGACCATCACGTCGGCAACCAGCGGAAGCGGCAACGGCACGGTGAATTTCAGCGTCGCCGCAAACACTTCCGCCAATTCCCGCTCCGGCAATCTGACCATTGCCGGGCAGAGCTTCATCGTCATTCAGGCCGGAAACTGTCCGACAACGCCGATTATTCCCGGACAGATTATCAACGGTTCGCTTAGCGCGTCGGATTGCCGCACATCGCTTCGATCCAGCCAGCCGTTTGTTGACCGGTATACCTTCAACGGAACTGAAGGCCAGGCGGTGATGATCCTGCATTACACGGAAGCTTTCGATTCATACCTGTTTCTGATCGGGCCGGATGGCAGAGTCGTCGCCGAAGACGATGACGGCGGGCCGGGCAGTAGCGCGCAAATTCGCTCAGACGGATATTTCCAGTTGCCCGCGACAGGCGTCTACATCATCGAAGCCACTTCGTACAGCAGCGGAGATGTGGGCAATTATTCGCTTTACCTGGGATTGGGCAGCGCCAATTGTTCGTACAACGCTTCGATCTCGCCGTCTTCGTTTAGCGCGTCTGGCGCAACCGGCGCTCTGTCAATCAACACCGTAACAGGATGCAACTGGCAAGTGGCCAGCTCCGTGCCCTGGCTGGTTTGGGGAGCAACCACCAGCGGAACGGGCAATGGAACCGTCAGCTTTACGGTTTCTCCAAATCCTGATAGTTCCAGACGCAGCGGAATCGTTGTCGCCGGTCCTGTAGTTTTGGGTGTCACTCAAAATGGCAACCCATTGACTTGCCCGGCTTCGCCAATTGCGGCGGGGCAAACCATTCAGGGGACGTTGAGCGCTGGCGATTGTCCATCGAGCTTTCGCAACCAGGCTCTTTCCGACCATTATTCGTTTTCGGCGACTGCCGGACAGCGTATCGCCGTGACGATGAGGTCGTCTGCGTTTGACTCTCTTCTGTATCTTGTCAGGCCGGATGGCACGTTGCTCGGTTCTGACGACGATAGCGACGGCGGCTTGAATGCCAGATTCCCTTCGACAGGATTTTTCCAAATCCCTGCCACTGGCACGTATGTGATCGAAGCAACGACTTTGTTTTCCAATAGTACCGGAGCTTATTCGGTGAGCTTGGAGCAGTTGGCTGCCGATTGTGTGTTTGCCATCAATCCAGCAAGACAGACGCTGGATTCCTCCGCAAGCGCAGGGAGCGTCAATGTTCTGGTTCCGTCCGGCTGTCCGTGGCGAGCTTTCAGCCAAACCAGTTGGTTGACGGTCAGTCCTGATTCGGGCGTTGGAAACGGCGTCGTTCGGTTCAACGCCGCTGCCAACACCGGGACTGCTTCGCGCACCGGGCAAATTCGGATTGCGGGCGAATTTCTGACCATCACTCAATTGGGCAGTAATCCTGTGGCCACAGTTTCCGCCGCCGGCTTTATGCCAACCGGCAGTCTGGCTCCAGAATCCATCGTGGCTTCGTTTGGCAGCGGATTGGCAACAATGACCCGCTCGGCTGAAACGCTGCCGTTGCCGACTGAGTTGGCGGGAACGCGGGTGACGGTCAGAGACATCGCCAATGTCGAACGCCTGGCTTCGTTGTTTTTCGTATCCGAAGGACAGGTCAACTTCGTGATTCCAGCGGGAACAGCCATCGGCTCGGCGATGGTGACAATTGTCAACCAGAACGGAAGAGTTTCGACCGGAACCGTGACTATCGCGGCAATCGCTCCGGCTCTGTTTTCGGCAAACTCGACCGGGCAGGATGTTGCGCTCGGAGTCCTGTTGCGCGTCAGCGCCGATGGCACGCAAACCTATGAGCCAATCGCCCGATTGGATTCCTCCACAAATCGCTTTGTCGCCGTACCGATAGATTTTGGCGCCACAGGCGACAGACTTTATTTGTCGCTGTTCGGAACCGGATTCCGGCGAATCACGAATATGGCCGGTCTGGCGGTTCAAATCGGCGGCGTCAACAGCCGGGTGGTTTATGCAGGCGCTCAAGGCGATTTGATAGGCGTGGATCAACTCAACGTGGAGTTGGATCGTTCGTTGGCGAACAGAGGCGAAGTGAATCTCACCCTGACTGTGAATGGATTGTCCTCAAACACAGTCAAGGTGAATTTCAAATGACGCCGGTTTGATGGCGGATAAGTCAGGCAGCCTGGAATCGAGTAATTGAACGAAATTCCGGCTGCCTGAATTTTTGTCTGCCGGTCGCAAACAGCCATAGATTGATTTTGCTCCGAAAATTTTCCTGGCCAGTGACACACATTTCGGGATTTTGTCGCTTACATCGTTGGCGACGCTTGAATCACTGCCCCACAAGCGATTGCCGGATCGCGATGGTCATTGATCCTTAAACTCAGCGGGCAGACAGCCGGAGGTCTTGACAGCATGAAAACCAAAGCCTATTGCCCCAACGTTTTTCCCCAAGCTTTTCGCTTCGACAAATTGAATCTGGCGCTGTTGACAATCGTGACGGTGTTTTTGAGCCTGAACTTGCAGCCGATGATCGTTAATGCTCAGGAAACCGCCAGCGCTGCCGAAGCCCAAAATTGCCCCACAATGCCGATTGCGGCGAATCAAACCATTCAGGGATCGTTGAGCGACAGCGATTGCATTTCACGATCAAAGCATGTTCCCGCCGACCGATACAGCTTCAACGCGACAGCCGGACAATTGATTGCCATCACGTTCAGTTCGGATACGTTCGCTCCATATTTGATTCTATTTGGTCCCGGCGGCCAAATTCTGTTCCAGTCAGGCGGCAGCGTCGGGCAGGGCAGGGCCAGAATTCCGCAAAGCGGTTTTCAGCGGTTGCCGGAAAACGGGACTTACACGATTGAAGCGACTTCGGGCACAAACAGTTCGGCGACTTTGGGCAATTACAATTTGCTGTTGGCGCTCGGCAATAACAACTGCGCGTATTTGCCGACGGTGGATACCACGCCGTATCCGGCGTTGGGAAGTTACGGGAAAATCAGCATTTCAGCTCCCGCCGGTTGTGCCTGGCAAATCAGCAGCGCGACTCCCTGGATCAGACCCGCTGGCATTTCAAACGGCAACGGCGACGCCAACACTACGATTTTTGTGACGGCAAACAACGGCATCGCCGCGTGAGCCGGATTGATTCACGTGGCTGGAATACCTTACGTCATTCCGCAATACGGCAACCCAAGGCTTTGTTCGTCTTCCGGCATCACGGCTGGCGTGACCGTAAGAGGCGCGCTGGCCAATGGCGATTGCGCTTCGGCGTTTCGCGTCGCTTCGAACGGAACGCCGTTGGCTGACCGATACCATCTGCGGCTGACTGCCGGGCAGAGAATTGCCGCGACTATGCTGTCTTCCTTTGCCGGGCAACTGCATTTCATTGGGCCGGACGCCACCTTGTTCGGGCAAAGCTGGGAAAGCGGCGACAGGTACACGCGATTTCCGGCCAGTGGGTTTGAGTTCGTTTATACCAGCGGCGATTACCTGATCGAAGTCACGTCGCAAAACGCGCAACAAACAGGCGATTATGCCTTGATGGTGGAAGTCATCGGCGGCAATTGTCGTTACACAGTGACGCCACAACCGAAAATTCTGGCCTCTGCCGGCGACACTGGCAGAGTGACCGTTGAAACCAACAACGGTTGTCATTGGCATGCGATGAGCGAAGCAAACTGGATTCACTTTCCGTCCGGTTCGGGAGGAATCGGCGGCGGAGCGTTGAATGTCGAGGCAATTTCAAATCCAGAAGCGACCCCACGCAGAGGGCGAATTTACGTGGCCGGAGAATTTCTGACCTTTACTCAGTTGGGATACAACAACGTGGCCAGCGTTTCAGCTTCGAGTTTCCTGTCGGAACGTCTGGCTTCGGATTCGATCATCGCTTCGTTCGGCATCGGTCTGGCGACGACTACGCACATTGCGGAATCGCTTCCTTTGCCGACAAACCTGGTCGGCACACAGATCACCATAAGGGATCGCAACGACGTGGTTCGCAACGCGGGACTCTTTTTCGTGTCGCCGGAACAGGCCAATTTTCTGATGCCTTCGGGGCTGGCCGACGGGCCGGCGTTGATTACCGTCAGTAGCGGCGACGGAACCATGCTGACCGGAGCCATCGAAATTCGCAGGGTCGCTCCGGGATTGTTTGCCGCCAACGCCGACGGCAGAGGGGTGGCAGCGGCTCAGGCGCTGAGAGTCAAAGCCGATGGTTCGCAAATTTACGAACCTGTCGCCCGACTCGATTCGGCATCAGGAAGATTTGTCGCCGAGCCGATTGATTTCGGCGAAGAAAGCGACAGGCTTTTTCTGGTGTTGTTCGGAACCGGCTGGCGCAATCGGTCGAGCCTGGCAGGTGTAGAAATCAAAATTGACGGCGTCGCCGTTCCATCTCTGTATGCCGGAGCGCAAGGCAATTTGCTGGGCGTGGATCAAATCAATCTGGAATTGCCGCGCAATATGGCTGGGCGCGGAGAAGTGGAAATTTCAGTGAGAGTGGATGGCGTTTCGGCCAACGCGGTCAAAGTCCATTTCAAGTAAGCGTCTTTGCCTCTGCAAAGTGAGCAGCAATGGCATTGCTGCTCACTTTCCCCAAGCTTTCCACTCTCAATTGCCTGCGCCGCTGGGTTTCTTCTTTGCAGCTTCGACCATCTTTTCCACATCGGCCAGCAGTTTTTTGGCGTCGTACACGATGCCGTCTTTGATTGTGTATTTGATGCCGCCGACTCGTTCGGGCTGATTGGTTTGGTCGTTCAATTTGATTGCGCCGGTTCCGTACAGCACTTTCAAATTGGCGACGGGGTTTTCGGGAACGATCACCAAATCCGCCAGCAAGCCCGGTTTGACGATCCCGAATTGAAGCGGCTTGCCGGTCGGTTCGTGCAGCAATTGCGCGCCGTGCATCGTGGCCGCGCGAATCGCTTCCAGCGGATGAAAGCCCGCTTCCTGCAGCAATTCCAGTTCGCGTATGTAATCGAAACCGTAAAGCTTGTAGATGAATCCGGAATCAGAACCGGTCGTCACGCGGCCTCCGCGATTTTTGTATTCATTGATGAACGCCATCCACAATCGGTAATTGTTTTTCCATTCGACTTCGTCCTGCGTCGTCCAGTTGAACCAATACGAACCGTGCGCTTCGCGGCTGGGCGTGTAAAACCGCCACAGCGAAGGCAGCGTGTAACGGTCGTGCCATTCGGCGCGCATGGCGCGCATCAAATCGCGGCTGGCTTCGTAAATCGTCAGCGTCGGATCGAGCGTGAATTTCAATTGAATGAGTTCGTCCATCACCTCGTTCCATTTTTTGCTGCCCGGCGGGGCGGCTTGTTTCCACAAGCGTCCCGCCTGGCCGAAGCGATGCGATTCGTCGTTGTAGTTGTAATCCAGCGGGAAATCCTGCACTGCGCGATCGGCGAACAAAGATTCGGGCAAGCCGTACCAATGCTCCATCGAACGCATGCCCAGCCGCGCGGCTTGCAACATGTTCAAACGGGCGACGCCCAGTTGGTTGAGGTGAGTTGTCGAACCCAAGCCGAGATTGTTAGCAACGCTCAGGAACGCGGCCATAATTTCAGGGTCATAAAGCGGCCCGTCGCCGATGACCTTGAATCCGTCCACACCTTTTTCTTTCGCCCAGCGAACGTATTCGCGCGCCAGTTCCGGCGTGCTCAAACGGCCTTTGCTCCAACCTGCGCCGGGCGAAACATAGGCGAAAATTCTGGGCGCGGTGATTTCGTTTTTGGCGCTGCGCTCGCGTTCTTTCAACGTCCAATCCACGCCATTGAAGCTGCCGGGTTCGCGCACGGTCGTTACGCCGTGCGCCATCCAGAGTTTGTAAACGTATTCCGCCGTCGTGCCTTGCGCTGCGCCGCCGATATGCGCGTGACAATCTACAAAGCCAGGCAGCACATACATTCCGGTCGCGTCAATTTCCTTGGTGGCGTTTTGCGGGCGGGCGGCTTCGCGGATGGGGACTTTCGGATAGCCGACGCTGCGAACTTCGATGATGCGATTTTGTTCGATGACAATGTCCACCGGTCCGACCGGTGGAGCGCCTGTGCCGTCAATGACCGTTGCTCCGCGAATGATCAATCGCTGAAACGGTCCTTCGCCTTCGGCACGATTGGGCGCGGGCGCGACTCCACGTTGCGCTTGAGTTTGCGTTTGGACGAGCGACGCGCTGATGACGATTAACAGCACGAGAAACAATGTTCGCTTCATTCGATCTACTCTCCTGTGTTGAGAAATGAAAGGCTGGCGCGCCGAAGAATACCAGACACGTCTTGCAATCGCACGAAGGTGTTGCGATTATCTCGCCTCTTCAAATTCAAACTCTCAAAAAATCAGATTGCTGAGAATCCAAAAATGAAACTCTACAAAACCGAAGAGGGCCCGGTGCTGGAAGACCGCGACGTTTTTTATCAACTGACTGACACCGATTGGGATGTGTTGCTCAATCGAGGCGATCACGCGGCTGTGCTGACCAGTTTGTCGCGGCGAGCCTTGAAGCTGCCGAACTTCAATCCGCTGACCGCTGCGCTGGCGCCGATTGGTCGCCAGGAAGTGTGGGCCGCCGGCGTGACGTATTACCGCAGCCGCACTGCGCGCATGGAAGAATCGAAAGACGCAGGCGGCGGAAGTTTTTACGACCGCGTGTACGATGCTCCGCGCCCGGAATTGTTTTTCAAAGCCACGCCGAATCGCGTTGCCGGAACCGGCCAGAATGTCCGCATTCGCAAAGACTCCAAATGGAACGTGCCGGAGCCGGAACTGACTTTGGTGGTCAATTCGTTGGGCGAAATCATCGGTTATACAGTCGGTAATGACATGAGTTCGCGCGACATCGAAGGCGAAAATCCTCTTTATTTGCCGCAAGCCAAGGTCTATTCGCAAAGCTGCGGACTGGGGCCGTGCATTCTGCTCAGCGATGAGCCACTGCCCGCAGAAACCGGAATCAAACTGGAAATTTTGCGCGGCGAAACGATGGCGTTTACGGGACAGACTTCGTTGAAAGAATTGAAGCGTGATCCCAAAGAACTGGTCGAATATCTGTACCGCGACAATGAATTTCCTTATGGCTGTTTTCTGCTGACTGGCACGGGCATCGTTCCGCCGGATGAATTCACACTGCAATCGCAGGACGAAATCCGCATCACGATTGACGGCATAGGCACGCTGGTGAACTTCGTGACGCAAGCAAGCTAATCGTTGTCAATGGCATTCCGGCCAAACATTAACCACAGATGAACACAGATTCACACAGATAAACACAGATCAGCCAAGAATCTGATCTGTGTTTATCTGTGCTGATCCGTGTTTATCCGTGATCCTTTTTTACCATTTGGTTGTTGAGATTTGAGATGCAATTAAACGGACAAAACATCATCGCAGGCAAAGCCGTTGAAGCTGACGGCGAAAAGTTTCCCGCTTACGCTCCGGCTGAAGGCAAATACATCGAGCCGCAATTCGAAGAAGCTTCCAAAACGCATGTCCAGCAAGCATTGACGGCGGCAGAAGCGGCCTTTCACGAATACCGCAAGCTGCCAGCCGAGCGTCGGGCAGAATTTCTGGAAGCCATCGCCGATGAAATTCTGGCGATTGGCGACGCGTTGATCGAACGCGCCAATCTGGAAACGGCTCTACCGAAAGAACGTTTGACCGGCGAGCGCGGGCGCACCATGAACCAGTTGAAAATGTTCGCCACGCTTATCCGTGAAGGTTCGTGGGTCGAAGCGCGCATTGATCTGGCGCAGCCGGATCGGCAGCCACTGCCCAAACCGGACATTCGCCGGATGCTGATTCCAATCGGCCCGGTGGCTGTGTTTGGCGCAAGCAATTTTCCATTGGCGTTTTCCGTTGCCGGAGGTGACACCGTTTCGGCGTTGGCCGCCGGTTGTCCGGTTGTGGTCAAAGCGCATCCGGCACATCCGGGAACTTCGGAACTGGTGGCGCGCGCCATTGTCGCGGCGGCGGAGAAAACCGGCATGCCCGCCGGAGTGTTTTCGATGTTGCACGATCGCGGCCACGAAGTCGGAACGGCGCTGGTCAAACACCCGCTGACCAAAGCCGTTGGCTTCACCGGCAGTTTGCGCGGAGGCCGTGCGCTGTTTGACGCCGCAGCCGCGCGTCCTGATCCGATTCCGGTGTATGCCGAAATGGGCAGCACGAATCCGGTCTTCTTTTTGCCCGGAGCTTTGCGCGAACGCGGCGAAGCGTTGGCCGAAGGTTTGAAAAATTCGGTGACGATGGGCGTCGGTCAGTTTTGCACCAATCCTGGTTTGACGATTGGTCTGGGCGGGGAAGAGTTCGACAAATTCACGACAAGGCTTAGCGCGCTGATTGCCGATGCGCCCAGCGGCACGATGCTTTATCCCGGAATCCTGACGGCTTATGAACAGGGCTTGAAACAGCTCAGCGAAATCGAAGGCGTCAACAAAGTGCAATCGAATCACACAACGGAACTCAGTCGCACGGAAGCGCGCGCAACCATACTGACCACCGACGCTGCGAACTTTTTGCAGCATCATCAACTCAGCGAAGAAGTTTTTGGGCCTTCGACGGTGGTCGTCAATTGTAGTTCTAAAGAAGAATTGGAAACCGTGGCCAACAATCTGGCAGGCCATCTGACTGCGACGATTCACGGCACGGAAGAGGACTTGAAGGAATTCGGCTGGTTGGTTTCGATTCTGGAAAACAAGGTTGGCCGATTGTTGTTCAACGGCTTTCCGACCGGCGTCGAGGTCTGCGCTTCGATGCAACACGGCGGGCCGTATCCGGCAACGACCGATTCGCGCACGACTTCGGTCGGCACGGCGGCCATCAGCCGTTTTGCGCGTCCGGTCAGTTACCAAAACTTTCCGCAATCGGCTTTGCCAGTGGAATTGCGAAACGAAAATCCGCGCGGCATCTGGCGGTTGGTGGACAATCAATTTACGAAAGAATAAGTGTAACGCCGCAGATTAACGCTGAAGAACGCAGATGAATACATTGCCTGATGAGAAAATCTGCGTTTCTCTGCGTTGATCTGCGGCAGCTCTTTTTAGCCTAAGCCGCGGCGTTCTTTAATCGGCTTTGCCGGTGGAATTGCGCAGATTAACGCTGAAGAACGCAGATGAATACATTGCCTGATGAGAAAATCTGCGTTTCTCTGCGTTGATCTGCGGCAGCTCTTTTTAGCCTAAGCCGCACCGTTCTTTTTGAACCACGCCAGCAATTTTGCCCATCCATCCTGCGCGTCGTCTTTCTTATAGCTCGGACGATAATCGGCGTAGAATCCATGCAGGGCTTCGGGATAGACAATGATTTCCGAAGGCTTGCCCGCGTCTTTGATCGCCTTTCTCATTTGCTCAACCGTGTCCAGCGGAATTCCAGTGTCTTTGCCGCCGTACAATCCCAGCACCGGAGCTTTGAGGTCTTTGGCCAGTTCCGTCGGATGTTTCGGTTGCAGCGGATTGGCGCGGTCAGGCGGAGGCGGAACCAGTCGGCCATACCAGGCGACGCCCGCTTTCAATCCCGGATTGTGAGCCGCATACAGCCACACAATGCGGCCTCCCCAGCAAAATCCCGTAATTCCCAACTTCGCCGCGTTGCCTCCGTTTTTCTTTGCCCAGGCGACGGCGGCATCCAGATCGCTCAGGACCTGCGCATCGGGGACTTTGGAAACAATCGGCATGATCTGGTTCATCTGCAGATTCGCCACGTCGCCTTGCCGGGCATACAGTTCCGGTGCAATGGCCAGATACCCGGCTTTGGCGAATCGGCGACAGATGTCTTTGATGTGTTCGTGAACGCCGAAAATTTCCTGCACGACCAGCGCGACCGGGAAGTTTTTGCCCTTGGCAGGCATGGCGCGGTACGCAGGAATTTCGCCGTCTTTGACCGCGATTTTGACTTCGCCTGCAATCAGGCCGTTGGTGTCGGTGGTGATTTGCGTTTGCGCTTGGACGGGCTGAACGGCCAGCGCGAATCCAGCAGTCAGCGACGTGACGACAAACGTTCGCCGAGTGACTTCTTCTTTGGGCGAAATCAGCCCGGCCAGTTCTTCGTGAATCGGTTGTTCCATGTGTTCTCCTCTTTGAGTTCAGTTGATGAATTTGCGAGCGCGCAGCCAATTTTCCAACAACTTCGGCCAGGTGCTCAGCGCGGGAATAGTGGGAGCCAGGCCTACGCCGTGGCGACCGGTTTCGTAAATGTGCATTTCGTAAGGCACTTTCGCTTTTCGCAACGCTGCCGCGAATTGCAGGCTGTTTTCCACCGGGACGGCTTTGTCGTCTTCGGTGTGGAACAGAAACGTCGGCGGAGTTTTCTCAGTCACCTGTTTTTCATTCGACAGCAAATCAATCAATTCCGGCGAAGGCGTGTCGCCCAGCAGATTCTTACGCGAACCGGCGTGCGTGAACGGATCGGTCATGGTGATGACGGCATAACACAGAATCGCCACGTCGGGACGGCTGCTTTGGCGTTCAATCGGATCGCTGGCGTTCGCATCGCCCGCGTCAAAGTGTGTCGCCGCCGTCGAAGTTAGATGGCCTCCGGCGGAAAAGCCCAGGATGCCGATGCGGTTCGGATCTATTTTCCATTCGGCGGCTTTGGCGCGAGTCGTTCGGATCGCACGTTGCGCATCGCCGAGCATCACCGGATGGCGATAGCCAAATCGTCCCAGCCGGTATTTCAACACGACGGCCGTGACGCCGATGCTGTTGAGCCAGACAGCGACATCGTGGCCTTCGTGGGCAGCCAGCGCGCCATAACCTCCACCGGGGCAAACCACGATGGCCGCGCCATTGGTTTTGTCGGCGGGCGGTTGATAAAGCTGGATGCTGGGAATGTCTTCGGGCGCAGAGCCTTGCGCTCCCGGAGCGCCATTCGGCCATAAAGGCATGGCTGGCGGTTGATTGGTTGCGGGAACAGTCGTTTGCGCCAACGACGCGCTGCTCAAACAGAACAGCAACGCGGTTACAACGCAAAGTTGCGGAACTTTCATGCTTGAACCTCACAAATGATTGTCGGATGTAGTTCGGAAAAGTCGGCGACTTTATACCTCACTCCGCCAACGCGGCCAAACGTCTTTCAAGAACCATTCGACAGGAACAGATAGTAGACGCACACGGGAATTTGCAGGAACGAAGTTGCTGGCTATAATCCCGCTGTCCTGACGATCAGGTTCGCTATTCCCCCTGCATAACCGCATCCACCTGACACTTGCCCCAATCTGCAGCATCCTGTTTCCAATTTTGCTTCAACCGTGATTTTTCACCGAAGGAGTTCCGCGACATGCCTGACCGAAAAAGAATCCTTGAGTCTTCGTTTATTTGCACACGGCTGGTGTTGCTGGCTGTGGTTTTGTTGTGCGGCGTTTGGTTCGCACGACAAACCGACGCCAGTCGAATGCAATCGTCGTTGGCCGTCGTATCCGCCGCCAGTTACAAAGGCGATGCGCTGAGCGCTGAACAAATCGTCGTCGCGTTCGGATCGAATCTGGCCGATGCAACGGTCATCGCCAACACCTTGCCGCTGCCGACAACCTTGAGCGGCGTCAGCGTCAAAGTCCGTGACAGCCAAAATGTCGAACGTCTGGCTCCGCTGTTTTTCATTTCGCCGACGCAGATCAATTTTCAGATTCCGGCAGGATTGGCGCTCGGAGCGGCCACGTTCACGGTGGTCAAAAACGGCGTGACAATGGCTTCGGGCGAAGCTCCGATTTCTGTCGTGGCTCCGTCGTTATTTGCCGCTGACAGTAGCGGGCGTGGATTGGCTTCGGGGCAGGCGTTGCGCATCAAACCCGGCAACGCGCAAAGTTACGAACCCATCGGGCGGTTCGACACGCAGCAAAACAAATTCGTTCCGGTTCAGATTGATCTTGGCCCCGCCACCGACCAGGTCTTTTTGATTTTGTACGGTTCGGGATTTCGCAATCGGCGCGATCTGGCTTTGGTCAGCGCCACCATCGGAGGCGTCGCCGCCGAAGTCGGTTACGCCGGGCCGCAAGGCGATTTTGCCGGATTGGATCAGCTCAACCTGCGCATTCCGCGTTCGCTGCCCGGCGGCGAATTCGATGTGGTGGTCACCGTCGAAGGCAAAGCGTCGAACACGGTTCGCGTGGCGCTCAAAGCTCCGCCGCTGGCCGATACGATGTACATGGCTTCGCTCAGAGCCGAAGGCAGCGCGTTTTCGCCCGCGTCGGGATATGCGACGTTCAAACTCAGCGGCGACGAAAAATCCGGCGTGTTGAAATTCACCTACGCCAACCTGACCACGCCGGAAACCAGCGCGCACATTCACGGTCCGGCTGACCCAGGGCAAAGCGGCGGCATACTGTTCGATCTGGACACTTCGCCTAAAGAGCAGGACGGTTCATACATCTGGCAATTCACCAACGTCGGAGCCGTCACGGTTCCGCAAATCATCGGCGCGCTGAAAACCGGCAGGTTGTACATCAACATTCATTCGTCGCGGTATCCGGCAGGAGAAATTCGCGGCCATTTCGGATTGATCAACGGTTCGCAAACCTTCACGCCGCCGCCTGCTCCGCCGTCGTTGCCGGGCGGCACGCCTACCTTGCGCGATGCGTCGCGTTTTCTGGCGCAAACGACCTTTGGCGCAAAAAATCTGGCTGAAATCACTTCGCTGCAAACCAAAGGCTTCAACACCTGGCTGAACGAACAGTTTGCCATGCCGCAAACCGCGCACCTGGCTTATCTGGATGCGACCATAGGCACGCGGCAGGATTATTACCAGCAGGAAATGATGGAATCGTTCTGGAAGCAGGCTGTCACCGGGCAGGATCAATTGCGCCAGCGCGTGGTCTTTGCCTTGAAACAGATTTTTGTCGTGTCGTTTCGGTCGAACCTGGATGCGGAACCGTTTGCGATGGCCGGATACATGGACTTGCTCGGCAAAAACGCCTTCGGAAATTTCCGGCAGTTGCTGGAAGACATGACGCTCAGCCCGGCAATGGGCCGATATTTAGACCACATCCAAAACGACAAGGAAGACCCGATAACCGGTCGCAATCCAAACGAAAATTTCGCCCGCGAAATTCTGCAACTGTTTTCCATTGGGTTGTACAAACTGCATCCCGACGGCACGTTGATGCTGGACGCCAACGGATTGCCGATTGCCACTTACGACAACGATACGGTCAAAGGCTTCGCGCATGTTTTCACCGGGTGGAGTTATGGCTGGTTTCCGAAAACCGAACAGAACTGGTTGTATCCGAACGTCTGGCGCAACGGCACTCAATACTGGCGCGTGCCGATGCAGGTCTGGCCGAATCATCATTCGACGTTGTCGAAAAAATTGCTGGACGGCGTGACTTTGCCTGCGAATCAAACGCCTGAAAAAGATTTGAAAGATGCGCTCGACAACATCTTCAATCATCCGAATGTCGGGCCGTTTATTTCGCGGCAATTGATTCAACGACTGGTGACCAGCAATCCTTCGCCAGCCTACGTTTACCGAGTTGCGCAGGTTTTCAACAACAATGGCAGCGGTGTTCGCGGCGATTTGAAAGCCGTCATTCGCGCCATTCTGACCGATTACGAAGCGCGCAGCCTGGACATGTTGGCCAACCAGGGCTTCGGAAAAATGCGCGAACCGGTGGTGCGATTCGCGCATTTGATGCGCGCAGGCAATTTCGCATGTTCTTGCAACACCTTCCCGATTTACTGGATGGACAGCCCCGAACACGCCATCGGCCAAAATCCGATGCGCGCGCCGACGGTGTTCAATTTCTTCGAGCCGACCTACAGCCATCCGGGGCATGTCTCTGCCGCCGGGTTGCATTCGCCGGAATTCCAGATCACCAACGAAACTTCGATCATTGGCATTTCGGACTTTTTCCATTACGTGACACGCGACGGATTTCGCTGGGAAGAAACCAAGCCGTTGATTCCGAATTATTCGGAACTGGCCGCGCTGGCTGGCAATCCGGCGCAATTGATTGACCGGCTGGATTTGGTTTTGACCGGTGGCGGTATGTCCGCGACGCTGAAAACCAAGCTGGCCAGCGAACTCAATCGCATGAACGCCAATGAACCGGTCAAGCGCGTGACGATGGCGGTGCATTTGATTCTGACTTCGCCGGATTACGTGATTCAGAAATAAGGAGCGTCCGACAAACTGCCAGTTTGTCGGTGGTTTTCGCTAAGCGAAGCTTCGACAAGCTGGCAGCTTGTCGAATATTGAGAGGGAAAATGAAACGAAGAAACTTTCTACAACATAGTTTGTGCGCGCTCGGAGCGGCTGGCGCATCGGCCACGCTCGGCGGATTGAATCGCATTGCGGCGGCGACTTCGCCGACGGCGATGCAATCGGATTACAAAGCTTTGGTCTGCGTGTTTTTGTACGGCGGCAACGACGGAGACAACACGCTGATTCCGCGCAGCCAGTCGGATTACAACGCTTACGCGACGACGCGACGAATTCTGGCGGTTCCGCGCGATCAATTGTTGCCGATCACGCCTACGGCGACGGACGGACGCGATTGGGGCTTTCATCCAAGCTGGCCGGGAATGCAAACGCTGTTCGCCCAAAAGAAACTGGCCGTTGTCGCCAACACTGGAATTTTGCTGGCTCCGACTTCGCGCGATCAGTTTTTGCGCGAATCGGTTCCGTTGCCGCCGCAGTTGTTTTCGCACGCCGACCAGCAAGCCCATTGGCACACATCGTGGTCGGATCAAATTCCGAAAACCGGCTGGGGCGGACGGCTGGCCGACATCGTCAACGCGCAAAATCCCAACGCGCAGGTTTCGATGTCCATTTCGCTGGCCGGAAGCAATCTGTTTGAAGTCGGAAGCCAGGTTTTTCCGTACATGATTTCGCCCGAAGGCGTGATTTCGCTGTGGTATTACAACGAAACCTGGGGCAATCCTGAAACCATCGTCACCAAAACAATGCTCGACGCGCAATATGCCAACCTGTTTGAAAAGACCTACAGCGAAACGTTCAAACGAGCCATCGAGAACGAAAAGAAAATTTCCGGTATTTTGCAGAGCGCGCCTGCGCTGACGACCCAATTTCCCGCCGAAAACAATTTGGCGGATCAATTGAAGATGGTTGCCAAACTGATTTCGGTTCGTGCGGCTCTGGGGGTGCGGCGGCAAATTTTCTTCTGCGATATGCAGGGTTATGACACGCACGGCGAACAACCGACGACACACGCTACGCTGCTCCGCGAATTGAGTCAGGCGATGAAAGTGTTTTACGACGCGACGGTCGAACTTGGCGTGGCAAACAATGTGACGACCTTTACGCAATCGGATTTTGGCCGGACGTACAAAACCAACGGCAAAGGCTCCGATCACGGATGGGGCAATCACCAGTTCGTGATGGGCGGAGCCGTCAAAGGCGGAGCGATTTACGGTACGGTTCCGGTGCATCAAATCAACGGCCCGAACGACACCAGCGACGGGCGTTGGATACCAACCATCGCCAGCGACGAATACGCCGCGACCTTGGCGTTGTGGTTCGGCGTGGCGGCGAGCGAATTGCCAAGCGTCTTGCCGAATATCAATCGGTTTAACCGCATCAATCTGGGATTTATGGCTTGAGGTGAAAACAAAACCGGGCGGATGATGAATCTGCCCGGTTTTTTGTGGTGTGTTGGGTTGTGGAGGTAAATCGTTATTTCAAAACTTTGGCCGTCAGCACCAGAATCAACGCCTTGTCGCCAATGCTCGAAGTGCCTACTACAACTTTTTCGCCATCTCGCAATTCCAGGTTTGAAAAAATGTAAGACTTACCAAAGTTGAACGTGAATTCATTGAGTTGAACAGTAGTAACACCAGAAGCGGAAGATATCGCCTCTATTGTGTTGGCGCGGTATTCGTAATCAGCGCTACGAGATAGATAACCCTGCCCATCGTTTGACTTGCCATCAGGCCATTCTTTCCAGGTTGCATTTCCTTTGCCACTAAAGGCCGCGTTACCGCCTCTACCTTTTACTTTCGCGCGTTGAATTGTCGAGGCCACCAATTGATAGTCCTTGAAAGTAAAAGTTTTTTGTAGCTGGGTAATAACATTTTGCAACTCGGCTGGAACTGAATTGCTGTTCTGGCCAGTATTTGACATCAGTATGTGTAGAGTTAATTCAACACTTGGCTCGGATTTTAGCGAAGGAACATCAAGTCGTTTTAGAGCCTCTTCAATCGCGGCAATGTTTTCTGGGAAATCGCGGACCGTAATCGTCTTGAATTCGCCGTTTCCTCGAATTTCTGCGCCCTTGAATCCGCTGCCAAGAGGACTCAGCAGTAACACTAAAGAGTTTGGATCACGGTGTTTAACTTCTAGCACTTTGCCTTTGAAACCGCTGAAGTCTACGAATGGTGATTCAGTTTTGGTAGCCTGCTGGTTATTGCCTTGAGCCAGCGCCGAGCCAGTCAGGCAAAAAACAAGCAGTAAGGATAAAAGCTTGATGGTTTTGGTAAGCATGATGTTCTCCAGTCTAATCTTCACTTCGTTTTGGTGTTCGACGGGCTGTCCGCTTTCGGCGTCAGCCAGATGATTCGTATATTCGGGTCTGCGGTTTGCAATTCGATCCGCAGCATTTCTTTTTCTTCCGGTTCCGCCTGAATGACTTCTTCTGCCGCCGGTTCTGCGGGAATGACCGGCGGTTCCAGCGCATTGGAAAAGCCGCCGTTGTTGAAGGCTTCTTCCGGCAACAATCCTGACTCGGAAAGTTTTGATCTTGGAACGCGGCGTTCCTTAACGGTCGCAGTACTGACTTGCTGATTGTCAGGCGTAATCTGACGTGGGTAACCGCCGGGCACAGCGCTGACTTGGTCGTCGCCGAGTTTCAGCGAAGCAATCTGAATGCGATAAACCGTCACCGACAACGCCGTTACGGCAACCAGCGCCGCCGTTGAAACGGTCAGCACCAATCGCGGATTCCATTTCGGCAACAGCCAGTGAATCCAACTCCCTCGTTTCTCCTGTTGTTCAATCTCGTTCAGCACCGAGGCGCGCAATGTGGCAAAGGACGCTTCGTCAAATTCGGGCACGGCAAACGTGATCAGCCAGCTTTGGCTGGCCTGAAATTCTTCGTGCAACCGACGGCATTGCGCGCAATCCGTGAGGTGGTGGCGCAAGTCGTCGGCTTCAGACGGTTTCAGGTCTCCGCCGACGTATAAAGGAATCAATTCTTCAATTTGTTCGCACTTCATTATGGGGCCTCGCTTTTGGCCGCTCGGATCGAACTGCCAGGGCGCTACCGCTCCCTGTTTCGAACCGATTTTTTCAGCCAGCGGTCGCGGAAAGCTTTGATCTTGGCGCGAGCCGAACTGACCTGGGATCGAACGGTTGTGGGGGTTGAGCCTAAAATTCCGGCGACTTCTTCAGTCGTCAATCCTTCCAGATCGCGCAGGACAATCGCCGCGCGCTCTTTTTCCGACAACGTGGCCAGGGCGCGGGCGATGATCGCTCGTTCCTGCGCGTGCATCGCCGAACGTTCAGTATTGTGAGGGCTGACCGGTTCGGCGAAATTTCCGGCTTCCCGCTCGGCATCGAGCGACACGGGGTTTCCGCGTCCGCGTTTGCGCGCCAGATCGTGGCAAACGTTGACCGTGATGCGATACAGCCAGCCGGAAAAGTCCTGCTTGATGTCAAAGTTCTTCAGGTGTTTGTACACGCGCAAAAACGTTTCCTGCGCCGCGTCCTGAGCATCATCGCGATTGCCCAGCATTCGCCAGGCAATGCCTAGAACTCGCTGTTGATGGGCGATGATGATCTGGTCGAACGCCGTCAGATCGCCATCACACGCGCGCGAAATCAACAGATCAAAGGGGCGCGGTTCTATTGATTGCGTCACCCTTTCATCAAATCGCATTTGGTTAATCCTCAGCGCTATGTTGATACCGCCCGGCATGTTCAGTGAATCCTCCTCAGCCTGCTCGTAACCCTTTACTCGCCTGGATGAGTAAACGTTGAGAAGAAAGTTTCGTGACATTTTTTCTTGGCTGCCGAGAAGCCCATGGAGATTTCAGGTCTGGTTTATTCTGAAGAGGTTGTGTCCAGGAAAAAAACTGGAACATACCTTGACAAGACTAAGGCGGCTTTCTAATATGCGCCAGTTTTTCAGGAAGGGAATCAGAGAAATAAAGAGGGAGAAATGGCTGGAACGAACACGAGCAAGGTTTGGAGTGAAAGCGAATGGCTGCTGCGAGACCTCAAAACTCGCCAGCGCGCGCTTGCCTGTTCGACGGAAACGGCTGCCTGGGAAGTGATTGTCAGAGAAGCCCGAACTGTGTTGCGTACATACAGCACCAGTTTTTTCATCGTCACGCGGTTTTTGCCTGCCACCAAACGCTCTCAGGTGGAAGTAATTTATGCCGCCGTTCGTTACCCGGATGAAGTTGTGGATACGTTCCCGATTTCCTCCAAACAACGAACCGCAAGAATCGAAGAATGGGCGAACTGGTATGAGCAGGCTTTGCGGCGACGTTCGTTGAAGGATGCGCTGGAAGCCGGAACGCCGTGTTTTGCGGCGGCGTTCGCCTGTGTGGTGCGCGAGCGCGAAATTCCGGCGGAGCATTACCAGGCGTTTCTTGAAGCCATGAAGATGGATATTCATCCGCGACGGTTTGCGACGCTCGATGACCTGATCGAATCGTACATTTATGGCAGCGCGATTGTGGTTGGGTATTTTCTGACCTACGTGTATGGAGCCGAACGAAAGGAAGATTTTGGTCGCGCGTTGTTGAGCGCGCGCGATTTGGGAATTGCGTTGCAATTGACCAATTTTTTGCGGGATGTGGCCGAAGATCAGCGGCGCGGACGCTTGTATTTGCCACAGGACATGCTTCACGCAGAGGGAATCGAAGACCCGGACGCAACCGATCCGCGTCAACACGGTGCGTTGAATCGTGTGTTGGCGCGTTTAACAACCATTAGCGAACAGTATTACGACCGTTCGCTGGCGAACCTGGATGCCTTTGCCGCCGATTCTCGCACGGCCATACGCGCCTGCATTGATGTGTATCGCCAACTCAACCAGCGCATCGCCGCCAGTCCGCGCGGAGTTTTGCACCGCGAAAGCGTCCCGGCGAAAGAAAAATTCAAGGCTCTGCCGCCAAGCAAGTATTGGCGGTTGCCGCTGGCTTACCTGAGGGCATAACGCGGAAGCGAATGACGAATTCCGGGTCTTCCACGGTGTTGATTATTGGCGGCGGGTTGGGCGGATTGAGTGCCGCCATTCATCTGCGATTGGCTGGATATGACGTCACGCTTTTTGAAGCGAACGAGCGCGTGGGCGGACGCGCCAATTTGATCGAGCGCGATGGGTTCCGGTTCGATACGGGGCCTTCGCTGTTGAATTACCCTTGGGTGTTTGAAGACCTGTTTCGCGCGGCGGGACGCAAACTGAAAGATTACGTCAGGTTGTTGCCGGTAGACCCTTCGGTCAGCTTTCAATGGGCAAATGGGGTTCGCTTCACGCTTTCGAGCGATTTGCAGCGGTTGTTGGCCGAATGCGAGCGCGTAGAAGAAGGCGCGCGTCCGGCGATGCTGGCATTTCTCGGCGATGCGGCGATCAAATACCGCTTGTCGTTTGAAAAGCTCATCAATCGAAATGAAGACAATCCGCTGCGTTGGTTGGGAGCGCTTTCGCCAGCGGAATTGAGCCGATTGAGCATCTGGCGGTCGCTGGATGGAGAACTGCGCCGCTTTTTCAAAAACCGCTACCTGCGCGAAGCGCTCGGAGCTTATGGAATGTATCTGGGCGGTTCGCCGTTCGATTTGCCGGGATTGTTTTCGATTCTGGCTTACGGCGAGCTGGCTTACGGATTGTGGTTGCCGAAAGGCGGGATTTATTCCCTGGTCGAAGGCGTGGAACGGTTGGCGCGGGAACTGGGCGTGAGGATTCACACCGGGTGTCGCGTGCGACGCGTGACGGTTGAAGCGCGTCGCGTGACGGGCGTTGAACTGACTGATGGTACGTTTCATCCGGCTTCAGTGGTTGTTTCCAATGTGGACGTGCCGACGACCAACACTGAATTGATCGCTGAAACGGCTTTGCCGAAAGGGGAATCGAAAGCAGTCAAAATGCGAATGACGCCCGGCGTGCTGACGTTTTATTGGGGCGTTCGCGGCGCAGTCGAAAACCTGGGACATCACACGATTTTTTTGCCGGATGATTTTGCGGCGGCATTTGAAGATTTGTTCAAGCGAAAACGCATTCCCGACGGATTGCCGTTTTATGTCAGCCAGCCTTCAGCGACGGATTCTGCGCTGGCTCCGCCGGGTGATACGGCAATGTTCGTCCTGGTTCCAACTCCTTTGTTGAGCGAGTTGGGCGACACGGATTGGCAAGCAATGACGCAAACCATCAAAACGCGCGTGCTGGATCGGTTGCGACAGCACAGCATTGATCTTGCGCCGGAGCGTATTGCGGTCGAGGAAGTGTACACACCCGAACAGTGGCGACGCCGATTCGGGCTGTACAACGGTTCAGCGTTTGGCGCTGCACACACGCTGTTTCAAGTTGGCCCGTTCCGCGCGCGAAATTATTCGGACGAAATCGCCGGATTGTTTTACGTCGGAGCCAGCACCACGCCCGGAACCGGCATGCCTATGGTGGTGTTGAGCGGAAAACTGGCGGCGGAACGTGTGCTGGAAAAAGCGAACGGCAAACGACGCTGAAACTGCGCGAGGCATTGCGATGTTCACCAAGTGTTATGGCCACGGCGAACGGGTTTACGTTGGTTTGCACGGTTGGAGCGGCGATCACACGACGTTTGCGCCGCTTGAACGATGTTTGCCCGACGACGCGCGGCTTTACAGTTTGGATTTGCCCGGTTGCGGCCAATCGTTGCCGCCTGCTGAGTGGAACCTGGAATTCATTGCCGCAGAAATTGCTGATGCGATTGCTGGGCTTCGCGCCAATCGGATCACGATCCTTGGCAATTGCAGCGGAGCCTTGTTGGCATTACTCGCGTTGCCGCGCGTGACGGAGCAGGTCGAACGACTTGTGCTGATTGATCCATTTGCATTCGCTCCCTGGTATTTCCGAATTTTTCTCGCTCCCGGTTGGGGACGGTATGCCTACTACACGACGTTCGCCAATCCGATTGGGCGATGGTTGGCGAATGCTTCGCTGAAACGGCGGCGCGTGGAAGATAGTCACCTGACCAGTTCTTTTCAGTCGGTCAATCACGAAGCGACCTACAGGTATCTGGAACTGCTGGTGGAAATGGGAAGCGTCAATCAGTTCGCAGGCGTTCGCCAGTCCGTTGATCTGGTGTACGGCGCGCGAACGTTCGGAGCCGTCAAACAATCCATCGAGCAGTGGCGACGGTTATGGCCTCACGCGCGCACGATGGAATTGAAGCAAGCCGGGCATTTGCCCATCGAAGAAGCCACAGAAGCATTGGCCGACATTCTTTTTACGCGATGACGCAAAAGGCGACCGTCGTCTTTTGAGAATTTTATGCCGCTGCAATTTCGTCAATTTGTTGAATCGCAACGCGAACCACTCGAAGCGGCGTTGCAAGAATTCCTGCCGCTCAGTTCGCAGCCGCAAGCCGTCAGATTGAACGAGGCTTTGCGGTACGCGGTGTTTTCGGGCGGCAAGCGTTGGCGGCCTATGCTGACTCTGTTGGGGGCGTTGCTGGTTGGTGGCAACGTCAGCAGCATGTTGCCCATCGCCTGTGCGATCGAATTTCTTCACACCAGTTCTCTGATTCTGGACGATCTGCCCGCCATGGATGATGCAAATGTTCGTCGCGGACGCTCGGCCACACACTTGGTTTATGGCGAAAGTCTGGCGTTGCTGGCTGCTCTGGCGTTCCTCAATCAATCGTACAATTTGTTTGCTCGTGCGCCGCACAATGCTGCCAAGCTGGTTGAAACAGCGGCGCGTTGTGTTGGGTCGGATGGCATGATCGGCGGACAGGTCATTGATTTGACATTGCGTTCCGGCGAGCAGGATTCGAGCGATTTATCCAGTCGGAATTTGAAAACCACAGCGTTGTTGCAATTGACCATGACCGCTGGAGCCATTGCCAGCCGCGCCAGCCAAGCTGACACCGAATCGTTGGCGCAGTTTGGAGAACATCTGGGAATGGCATACCAAATTTGTGACGATCTGCTGGATGCGCTTGGCGAATCCGCTCCGCTGGGAAAACCCGTGGGACAGGACATTCGCCACGACCGGTTGAATTTTGCCACCGAACTCGGCGCGTCACGCGCGCGCCAGATGGCTCTGGATTTGATTCAGCAAGGCAAAGACACACTGCATCGGCAATTCGGTGCGCGCGCTGAAGTCACTCTGCTTTGCGAAGCGGCGGACCTGGTTATTCAGGAAACGACGCAAGTTGCGGTTGCCGCCGTTGCCCCTGCCAGTAAACAGCATGCTTGAAATCATCTTGCTCATTTCAACCGCCGTCTTGTTGGGCATCACGCTGTACAACGTGTTGCTGTGGCCAAAACTCACCACTCGCCCGATGGCTGTGCAACAGGACGTTTCCGTTCTGATTCCCGCCCGTAACGAAGAATCCAACTTGGCTGCCTGTCTGGATGCCGTGCTTCAACAACCCGCTGGTTTGCTGGAAGTACTGGTTTACGACGACCATTCGACCGATGTGACGCCGGAGATTTTGACCGAGTTTGTTGGCCGCGATGGGCGAGTGCGCGCCGTGCAGCCAAAGCCATTGCCGGATGGATGGTGCGGGAAGAATTTCGCCTGCGCGCAACTGGCAGGCGCGGCTCGCGGGAGCTGGTTGCTGTTTCTGGATGCAGATGCACGGCTGACGCAAGGCGCGATTGCTCGCATGGTGACGGAGGCCGTTCATCGAAACGCCACGTTTTTATCGTGCTGGCCTCGATTACAGATGGTCGGATTCTGGGAACGAGTTTTGATGCCATTGCTCAACTTTGTGGTGTTCACCATTTATCCTGCTCCGCTTTCGCTGGCGCGAAGCGATGCGTCGCTGGGATTGGCGCATGGAGCCTGTTTGCTGATTGAACGGGCGACTTACGAAAAGCTGGGCGGGCACGCGGCGGTGCGCGGAGAAATTTTTGAAGATACGCGGCTGGCCAAGTTGTGGCGCGAACGCGGCGAGCGCAGTTTGTGTCTGGATGGCAGTGGCGAAGTCAGCGTTCGCATGTACGGCAGTTTGGCGGAAATCTGGCTAGGCTTTCAGAAAAACTTTTTTCCGGCCTTTCGCCGCGAAACCGGCTTTTGGGGATTTCTGCTGCTGCACTCGGTGATGTTTTTGTCGCCGTTTTTATTGGCGGTTTGGAGTCCGAATTGGCAAACCGTCGCGGCGGCGTTTTGTGTAGTGTTGATGCGAGCGTCGCTGGCGTTGCGATTTCGGCATCCGTTGTGGTCGGTGGTTCTGCATCCGCTGGCCGAAACTTTGCTGCTGTTGTTGGCGCTTTCTTCCTGGTGGCGATGCAAAAGCGGACGCGGCGTAGTGTGGAAAGAGCGAACCTATCGTTCCACTCAATAATACGGCGAACGGAATCTGAATCGAATGGCGAAACGAGCGGTGATCATCGGCGGAGGTTTGGGCGGACTGGCGGTTGCGTTGCGATTGGTTGCGCGCGGCTGGGACGTAACGTTGTGTGAACAGGGCGCGCGATTCGGCGGCAAAATGAATCTGTGGGAAAGCGGCGGATTTCGATTCGACACAGGGCCGTCGCTCATCACCATGCCCTGGGTGTTTGAAGAGTTATTTACCGCGGCAGGCAGCCGTCTGGCCGATCACATCGAACTGACCGCCATGCAGCCAATTTGCGATTACGTGTATGCCGACGGCGTGCGCTTCACTTACACGTCTTCGCTTCCGGATTGGTTGGCGACGGTCAGGCAACTGGAGCGCAACGAACAAGGATTTCTCGATTTCATGAAGCTGGGCGCAAAGCTTTACGAAGTCTCCAGTCGAACCTTTCTGGCGCGCCGTCCGCTGGAATGGCCACAGGCGAGTGACAAAGCCGTTTTGCGTCATCTTCCGTTTCGTTATGGTTGGGGAAATTACCACCGCACGGTGGCGGCGCATTTCAACAGTCCGTATTTGCAACAGCTTTATGACAGGTATCCGACTTATGTCGGTTCTTCTCCGTATCGTTCGCCCGCCACGTTGGCGGTGATTCCGTATATCGAATTCGCCTTTGGCGGCTGGTATGTGCGGGGCGGATTGTATCGAATCGTCGAGGCTCTGGTGGAATTGGCTGAGCGAGCAGGCGTCACGTTGTTGACGCAATCGCGTGTGGCGCTGGTCGAACGCATTTCAGGCAAAGTCGCCGCCGTTGAATTGGCGGATGGCGCGCGGTTGCCTGCCGATGTCGTGGTCATGAATGGCGATGCGTCCCGAATGGCGCAACTGCTCGGCGATTCGGAAACTGACGAATTGCCGCGCGCGCAGCGTTCGATGTCCGGATTGGTGTTTCTGCTTGGCCTTCGACGCAGCTTGCCGGAATTGCAGCATCACACGATTTATTTTTCGGCGGATTACCAACGCGAATTTGAAGAGTTGTTCGACGAACGGCGCTTTCCGTCCGATCCGACGGTCTATGTCAACGCGCCAAGCCGCAGCGACCGATCAGTCGTCCCAGGCGAAGGAGAAACGCTGTTCATCATGGCCAATGCCCCGGCCAACGAAGACGACGTTTGGGACGAAGAACAGATTGCCGACGCGCGCCGTCGAGTGATGGCGCGGTTGCACAGTGGAGGATTCCCAAACATTGAAGAGGACATTGTTGTCAGTGACGTTTGGACGCCAGGCCGCATTGCGGAGCGATATGCAATGCCGGGCGGAGCGATTTACGGAGCGCATTCGCACGGATGGCGAAATGCGTTTTTGCGACCGTCCAACAAAGACTCGCGCTGTGCGGGATTGTATTACGTCGGCGGCAGCTCGCATCCGGGCGGGGGCACGCCGACCGTGCTGCTTTCGGCGCGCATTACGGCGGAACTGATTGAACGGTATGAACGCCAATAAAGTGTTGCTCATCGCGCTGGCGGCGTTTTATGCCGTCATGTGGTTGGGCGGAATCGGTCATTACGCGCTTTACGGCGGGCCGCCGCAGAATGCGCCCTGGGCTGCGCCGCTCTTTTTGTTGCTGGCCGGGTTGATCGTGTTGATGACTTCAGGCCGCAAAGAATGGCTGCCGCTTTGTGTGGCTGCCATTCTGGGATTTCTTTCGGAAGTTATGGGCGTGCGATATGACTTCATTTTCAGCGCCTATCAATACACAGATGCGTTGGCTCCGAGTTTGCTGGGCGTGCCGCTGGTTATGCTCAGCGCATGGATGACGCTGGTGGCTTATGTCCGGCAAATGCTTCTTGTGTCACGCCTGCCGCGTTGGGCGGAAATTCTTTGTGCGGCACTATGGATGACGGCGATTGATCTGGTGATTGATCCCCTGGCAGCCAATCAACTGGGGTATTGGCGCTGGGCTGAAACGGGTTGGTATTACGGAGTTCCCTGGCGCAATTTTGCCGGATGGTTTTTCATCAGCGCTCTGATTTTTCTTTTCAGCCATCGAACTGAAACCGTGAACATTTGGGCGCGTTACGTCGGATTGACCATCGTCGCCTTCTTCACCGCCATTGCGCTGGCTTATCGCATATTGCCAGTCGCAGGCATCGGCCTTTTCCTTTGCCTCCTCCATTTTGCAATTCTTCAAACTTCGCATCGCATCGCGCGCAAAAGGGCGTAAAAAGCGCAATCAGTGGATGAGGTTGTGGTCGGTCAACTGCGAAAGTAGAATGCCGCGCCTGAAAGAAAGACCGACTTTAGAGGAAATTGCGATGGAACAAGAACCAAAATTTCGCGGAGCAGGCGGCACGCAAGGCGGGTTGGGAGAGTTTCTGGCAGGATTGGCCATGGCCGTCGCCGGAGCCTATCTGCTGACCAATCAGGTTTCGGTGACCACAGGGTTTTGGCAATGGGGAGGTTACAACACATTCGGGTTGTCGCTCGTTCCGTTGGTTGTCGGCATAGGGTTTTTGTTTTTCAACGGACGTTCCGTTGTCGGCTGGTTGTTGACGCTGGCCGGAACCGTCATCATTCTGGCCGGCATCATCGTCAATCTGAACATTTATTTCCGCGAAACCAGTTTGTTCAACACCATAATCATGCTGACGTTGTTGGCCGGAGGAATAGGGTTGATTGCGCGTTCGTTGCGGGCGCATTCGGGAAGCCATAAATCAGGAAGTGAAGCTTGAATCATCAAATCCAATTCGCCAGCGGCTCAGCCTGGCTGGTGTTTTACCTGAAAAAATATCGCTGGCAGTTGATCGTCGGAACGTTTTTCGTGCTTGGTTCGGTGATGTTCGGCGTGGTCGTGCCGCGTTATGTGGGGTTGGCGATTGACGGATTGAAAGCAGGCGATTTGAGTTACGACAAGCTCTGGCGATCAGTGGCCATCATCGTCGGCAGCAGTTTGATCAGCGGCGTCTTTTTGTATTTGCAACGGCGAACGCTCATCAATATGTCGCGGTTCGTCGAATACGACTTGCGACAGGATTTTTACGGCCATCTGCAAACTCTCCCGCTCGAATTTTTCCAGAACCATCGCACAGGCGATTTGATGGCGCGGGCGACGAACGACCTCAGCGCGGTTCGGCAAATTTTTGGCCCGGCGATCATGTACAGCGAACAAACGCTGTTTCGCGTGCTGATTATTCTGCCGCTGATGTTTCAGATCAGCGTGAAGCTGACGATCATCCTGCTGCTGACGATGCCGCTGGTGTCGCTGACGGTGAAATACTTCGGTCACCAGATTCACGTTCGTTTTGAAAAGATTCAGGAGTTTTTTTCCGACATCACGGCGCGCGCGCAGGAAAACCTGACCGGCGTTCGTGTCATTCGCGCGTATGCGCAGGAAGACTTTGAGAAGCGCGAATTTGCGCGGTTGAACAACGAATACGTCGAACGCAATTTGGGATTGGTTCGGTTGTCGGCGGTGTTTCGTCCGTTGATGCAGTTTTTCATCGGGTTGGGATTTGCGGCGATCATTCTGGTCGGCGGGCGCGAAACGGCTCAGGGGCGAATGACGATTGGCGAATTCGCCGCCTTCAATCTGTATCTGGAACAATTGATCTGGCCGCTGATTGCGATGGGTTATGTGACGAATCTGGTGCAACGCGGCACGGCCAGTTTGAAACGTATGCACGAAATCATGGCCATCTCCCCGGCGATTGCCGACGGGGAGATAGGGGGACAAAGAGACGCAGGGATCGAGGGGGCGATTGAGTTTCGTAATTTGACCTTTCGCTATTCGGCGGATGCTCCGCCGGTGTTGCAGGACATCAATTTGAAAATCGAAGCCGGACAAACGGTCGCTTTCATCGGACGAACGGGTTCCGGCAAATCTACGTTGATGAATCTGGTTCCGCGTTTGCTGGACGCCGAAGTCGGAATGGCGCTGATTGATGGGCGACCGATCCGCGAAATTCCGCTGAAAACCTTGCGCGAAAACATAGGCTACGTGCCGCAGGAAACGTTTCTGTTCAGCGAAACGCTGGCTGAAAACATCAAATTCGGCGTCAACGGTTCCAGCGACGCCGATGTCGAATGGGCAGCCGAAGCTGCCGGATTGGCCGACGACGTTCGAGAGTTTCCGAATCAATTCAAAACCATTCTGGGCGAACGCGGCATCACGCTTTCCGGCGGACAAAAACAGCGAACGGCGATTGCTCGCGCTGTCATTCGTCGCCCGAAGATTTTGATTCTCGACGATTCGCTGTCGGCGGTGGACACTTACACCGAAGAAAAAATTCTTTCCCATTTGCGTGACGTGATGCGCGGCAGAACAGCGCTGATCGTCGCGCATCGCATTTCGACGGTCAAAGACGCCGATTTGATTTGCGTGTTGGATCACGGTCGGATTGTTGAACGCGGCACGCACGAAGAGTTGATGCGACTCGATGGCGAATATGCCGATTTATACGAGCGGCAATTGCTGGAAGAAGAGCTTGCCGCAAGCTGAAACCGCCCCCTGCTTTTTTGGAGGTCAATCAATGAAATATGCTTTTTTCAACTTTGTCTTGATGGCTGCGCTGACCCTTGGATTGGCGGTGGCCGCGTTTGCTCAAGCGCAACCGGCGCAAGCGCTTGATTCCCCCGAAGCGGCGGCGAAAGCTTATTTCGCCGCCATGCAGGCAGGCGATTGGGACAAGTGTGCAAACCTCTTGCACCCGGATGCGCTTGGTTCGATGAAACGTACTTTTGCCACCATCATCAACTCGGATGTTTCCGGCGGAGCGGCGAAAACGATCTTCGGGCTGAAAAGCAACGAAGAGTTTGCCAGTTTGAGCGGGGCGACGATTTTTGAACGGTTGATGAATTTCATGGTGGGCGCAGTGCCGGATATGAAAACCGCGTTGGCGGCTTCCAAGACGACTGTGCTGGGCAAGGTCACGGAAGGCGCTGATCTGGTTCACGTCGTGTATCGCACCCAGATCAAAATGTCCGGCGTCGAGGTCAGCGAAGTCGAATTGATGAGCTTCAAAAAGCAGGGAACTGCCTGGCGCGGATTGTTGACTGCTGAAATGGAAGAAATGGTCAACAAGTTGGCGGAAGGTCTTTCCGGCAGAAAAGAATAACGCCCGCATTTCAATCGAGGTCACATGAAAAGAACTTGGGTAACCATGATTTTTGCGATGGCTTTGTGTTTCGGGCTGCAAGGCCTGGCTTTGGCTCAACAAAGTCAGGAAACGCCGGAATCCATTGCCAAAGCGTATATGGAAGCTTCGCGTCAGGCAGACTGGATCAAAGCAGCGAGTCACATGCATCCGGACGCGCTCAAACAATTGCGAGAGTTGTTTCTTCCGATCATTGCGTCGGCGAAATCTGAAAAAGACAAGCAGGAGTTGGGGGCAGTGCTCGGCGTCAAAGATAAAGCCGAGTTCGACAAATTGAGCGACGCCGAAGTTTTTGGAAGGGTTTTAGGCTTGATGTCGTCAGTCACCCCTGAACTGAAGAATGTTTTGAACAGTTCGACGTTCGACATCATAGGGAACGTTCAGGAATCCACAGACCTGCTGCACATACTTTATCGCATGACGATCAGACTCGACCTGCCCGGACTTAAGGAACCGATGTCCATGACCAAGCTGGAAGTCATGAGCATGCGCAGGTTTGAAAATTCCTGGCGCGTCGAATTGAGCGGTGATTTGCGAGGCATAGCGGAAGCCATGGCGGCGGGCTTGGCTGCCAGAGAAACAGAAGAGGCTTCTGCTCCGCCACCGCCCGCCCCCAAAGCGACGCCTGTCAAGAAGAAGCCAGTGCGAAAGAAATAGTCGCTGCGGTTTATCGTCAGCGAAACTCAAGTTATGTCCAGTCATCACGAAGAAGAACAGCTCGGCAAAATATACGACGCAAAAGCGGCGCGCCGCCTGTTTCGTTACCTGGCGCCGTATAAACGACTGGTTGTCGTTGCATTGTTGCTGACAGCGGGCTTGAACCTCGTCCGGCAACTCGGCCCTTTGCTGACCAAATGGGCGATTGACGATTACGTGGCTCCGGCGGCGACGGGCACGATGGCGCTCGATTCGGCTTTCGAGGGCATCACCTGGCTTGCGATTGCCTACATCGGTTCGCTGGGGTTGACGCTTGGCGTGGGATATTTCCAGGATGTGCTGCTCAACACCATCGGGCAGCGCGTGATGTATGACCTGCGCGAAGAAATTTTCTCCAAGCTGCAATCTATCCAAGTTTCTTTTTACGACAACAACCCGGTTGGCCGATTGATTACGCGGCTGACCACCGATGTTGATTCGCTGAACGAATTGTTCACTTCCGGCGTGGTCGAAGTGCTCGGCGACATTGTGCTGATCGCCGGAGCGCTGGGAATGATGTTTTACTTCAACTGGAAACTGGCGATTGTTTCGCTGACCGTCGTGCCGCTTTTGTGGGCTGCGACAATGTGGTTCAGGCGCGGCGCGCGCGAAGGTTTTCGACAGGTGCGAACCAAAATCGCCCGGCTGAATGCTTTCACCCAGGAACACATTTCCGGCGCGCAAATCGTCCAACTTTTCAACCGTGAAGAAAAAGCCTTTCAGCAGTTTTCCGAAATCAACGCCGCTCACAAACAAGCCAATCTGGATACGATCTTTTATTACGCGGTTTTTTACCCGCTGGTGAATTTGATTTCCGCGATTGGAATTGCCGCAATTGTCTGGTACGGCGGCGGGCAGGTGATTCAAAACGCCATGACCGTCGGTACGCTGGTCGCGTTTTTGCAGTACACGCAGCGACTGTGGCAGCCGATTCAGGATATCAGCGACAAATATAACGTGTTTCAGGCGGCGGTTGTCGCCAGCGAACGTGTCTTCAAGTTGCTGGACACTCCCGACGGCATCGAATCACCAGAACGACCTCAACAAACGACCGCAGGCAAAAAAACGCTGGGGCGAATTGAATTTCGCAACGTCTGGTTCGCTTACAAGGGCGAAGACTGGGTGCTGAAAGACGTTTCGTTCACGGTCGAACCGGGCGAATCCATTGCTTTGGTGGGACACACCGGATCGGGAAAGACGACGATCACCAATTTGTTGATGAGGTTTTACGACATTCAGCGCGGAGAAATTCTGCTGGATGGCGTGGACATTCGACAGTTCGATCTACAAAAGTTGCGGGAAAACTTTGCGGTGGTGTTGCAGGACGTTTTTCTGTTTTCAGGCGACATCGCCGGAAACATTCGACTTGGAAACGACGCGATTGACGAAAGCCGTATCGAATGGGCTGCTCGTGAAGTTCGCGCCGCCGGCTTCATCGAAAAGCTGCCTGAACGATTCGCTTCTCAGGTTCGTGAGCGCGGCGCAGGATTTTCGGTTGGGCAGAAACAGTTGATTTCGTTTGCACGTGCTCTGGCTTTCGACCCCAGCATACTGATTCTGGACGAAGCGACTTCAAGCATTGATACTGAAACCGAACAATTAATTCAGCAGGCCATTGAGCGGGTGATGGCCAAACGAACTTCGATCATTGTTGCGCACAGGCTCTCGACCATTCAGCGTGTAGATAAAATCATGGTGCTGCACAAAGGCGAAATCCGCGAAATGGGAGATCATCAATCTCTGTTGGCCAAACGCGGGATTTACTTCAAGCTTTATCAACTGCAATACAAAGAGCGCGCGTCCAAACCCTCCGGGCTTGCCGCCGATTGATAACCGATTGGAAATTTTTGCCTGGAACCTTTGAATCGGAAGCCGTGTTGGGAAATTTAATGAATGGTAACCAGGTTGGAAATTTTCGCTTGCCGAAACAGGGGCTTGTGGGTAGAATGCGCCCCGACTTGACGCTCCTTGTCGTTGAACGCACCGAATTTTTAGAGATGTTATCGGCAACTCGCTCGGTCTTTTAGACGTCAACGATTCGACCCCCTCAATAATATATTTACCTAACTGCTGACGAGCTTGTCTCAGGAAAGTTTTTTCAAAAAGGGAGTAGAAGTCTTCTTTCCCTTGCTATAAAGTTTTTCTGAAAGTTGGGTACAGTAAACAACGTATGTGGTGTCGTGAGGAGTAATTGTTGATTCGGCAACCATACTTCACCAATTCACGGTTGTTCTAGCTGGCTCGACTTGTCGCTTCTTCTCCCAAATTTACTTCACACGCAACTCAAGCGTTTTAACCCATAACCAGGCAAGACAGGAGAAAACCTATGATTAAAGAGTTTATTAAGGATGAGCAAGGACAGGATATCGTTGAATATTCATTGTTGTTGGTTCTGATTGGCGCTGCTGCCGTGTTCGTTTTGACGACGATGGGCCAAAGCATCAGCCAGATATTCAGCAAGATCAACACGAAACTGACGTCGGCAAACCAAAGCATTTCCTAAATTGGTTTTGACGTGCTGACTGTGCTGGCCATCTCGTCCTCCGCGTGAGGACCTGTAATAACTGGAAGTACCTCCGACTCGGCAATGCCTTACTGTAAAAAATCTGCCGAGCACTGAGAGAGGTCCCGACCCCAATTCACATCTCACCGAGTGGCACACCATCAGAGTTTCAAGTAAAGCTGTTTGGGCAAGCGAGAGTTTGCTCATCGCGGTTTTACTTTGATCCATACAGTATTGCTGGCGTGAGCTGCCCCTGCGTCACGCCATCTACCAACGCTTAAAGATCACCACATGATCCAATCGTATTCCTCAAAGTTGACGCAAATATCGTCGCTTTGAGGAGGCGGTTATATCCAATGTCGGGAGGGCATCTTAAAGTTTCAAAAATTTAGGTGCCAGATGCCCCTTTCCGATTTCTTGGAATCGAATTGCAAGTCAGTCCAAGCATCTTGGGCTTCTTGCGGATAAATCGGGCGGAGATGGGAACGTAAAGCTTACGATGAATTGGTTCGACAAGATTTCCGCTATCAGTTTGACGATCATCGTCATTCTAGTTGCGATCTTTGATTTGCGAGAGCGTCGCATTCCAAACCTGATCGTTTTTCCGGCTGCGCTTCTCGGGATATTGATCAACAGTGGCAAGGCAAGCTTCGAAGGTTTCCTGTTTTCCATGAAAGGATTGGCAGTAGGCTTTTGCCTGTTGCTGATTCCTTACCTAGTCAAAGGCATGAAGGCCGGAGATGTGAAGTTCATGATGGCGATAGGTGCCTTTGTCGGCGGAGCAGGAATCGTAAGGATTTTGTTGATCACATTGTTGTGTTATCCGGTGCTGGCATTCGTCGCGGTGGCGCGTGAATGCAAGTTCAGAATTACCTGGCTTCGGTTTCGCCGGATTTTTTTCAACTTCCTGGGCTTTTTTGCGTCGAGCCTGAAATTGTACGCAATTCGCCTGGAGAGTTTGGATGATGAAAGCGTTGCATCTGCGACCACCCCGTTCGGAGTTGCGATTGCGGCTGGAACCTTGATTGCGCTTTATTCAGGGTTTCTGAGATCAATTCTTTGATCCTGGCCTTATGACGTTCGCCGACAGTGAAATCATAACCTAGACAACAGACGTTACACCGTCCCCGAGTTTACTCCCTCAGTCCTTTGACAAAGTTGTCTTGCATTGTTTTATCATTCGCTTCGCAGTTTTACCTCCCCAAGTCTGGACAATGTAAATGCAGCTAGTTGTACCGCCAATGTTTCCAACGAGGTTGGCAATGAGAAAGCTTCAAAAACTTCCTTATCGAATTAGTTATAAAAATCGGAATAGAGAACATGGACAAGCTCTGATTGAGTTTGCCCTCATGATTTTGATTCTCTTTGTGATGCTGGTTGGCGTATCCATCATCGCTCAAGGGTTCAATTTGCAGATGGTATTGTACGGAGCAGCTTACGAAGGGGCGAGGATTTGGGCTAAGAACCCGGTTAAAGGCGGAGCGGAGTACTGCACTCCTCCGGCTTGTGATCCTAATAGCGGAACTGCGAGCAACTTCGATAAATATGTCGTTCCGGCAGTGCGAAAGTACATGACCGACAATGGGTTTGACGGAAGGCCTGAAGCTGGCAAGCTGTTTTTCTTTGCCAAAGCTCCGGCGCAAGCGAACAATGCCTTGCAGGCAATCAGCCGTGACCCTCTACAGGTGAAAGTCACTCTGCTTTATTCCATTGAACTTCCTTTCAGCGCTCTCCCAGACGCGCCGTTTGATTTGAACTACAAAGAAATTCAAGTAATTGCCAGTTGCACCATGAAGCGCGGCGGTTGATGGTCGAACGAAAAGCAGAGGTTCTGAGAAGGAAAAAACCATGAGCAAATTGTCAAAACAAAATCAATTATCGAGCCGGTCAAAGAGATGGAGAGAGCGTGGCCAATCCATGGTTGAGCTGGCCTTGATTCTTCCTCTGTTTCTGGGTTTGGTTTTGGCCATCATGGAAATTGGGCGAGCCTGGGCGACAAAACAGTCTTTGACTCTGGCAGCCAGAGAAGGCGTCAGGGTTTTGGCATTGCCTTATGGAGCGGGATTGACCTTTTCAACCGAAGGCCAGAAACAGGACGCTGCGTTGAAAACCGTCAGTTCATATCTGGCCAATTCCGGCGTCGTCGTTACTGCGGACACTGAAATCACAGTTGTCAGGCAGTTGCCCATGGGCGATCAGATTCTGGATACGAACGACGATAAGATTGAAGAAAATTACACCAACGGTGTTCGTGGTGACCGAATAGGCATACGGATTCGCCACAAATTCGATACGGCGCTTCCGATCATTTTGACGATGTTCAGTTCCAATCAGTCAGGGCAGAGCGGCGTCAACATGGGAGCTTCCTGTTACCTGGAACACGAGTGAGGTCATTTGGCTCGCAGGCCAAATGCAGTTATCAAGTTTGTGCCCATTTCAATTTCCGGTAGTTAAGAGTTTGGATTCAAGGATTTCGATAAGGAGTCACCACGATGAATAGGCGCTTTTTCCTAGCCTTAGCAGGCGCAGTCGTTTTTGGATTGTTGGCCATTTTTCTGGCTCAGAAATATGTTCTTCAGCAAGCTGAGCGATTGAAAACTCAAAATGAAACCACAGTGGTCGTTGCCACGGCGGACATTCCGCTTGGAACCGAGATCAATGCTCAGCAGGTCGCGCTCGCCCGGTTCGACAAGAGCCTGATTCCGGAAGGCGCGATTCTCAAAAGAGAAGAAGTCATTGGTCGTGTCACCACCGCTGACATCCCGGCCAAAATGGTTGTGCTTGGTCGGCAACTGGCTGGCATCGGCGCTCAACCGGGAATGCCTGGGATCATCACCGAAGGCATGCGGTCGGTATCTGTTCGCGTGGATGAAGCGAGCGGAGTGGCGGGATTTATTGCGCCTGGAACGTATGTGGACGTGATTGCAATCATGACTCCGCAGCTCGAAGGCGCGAAACCGGTTTCAAAAGTCGTGCTGCAGAAAGTCCGAGTCCTGGCGGGCGGTCAGAAAATGGAAACGACCAAAGACGGCAAGCCGGCGCTGGTCAACACTGTGACCATGGAACTGACTCCGGCGCAGGCCGAAAAGATCAAGCTGGCTGAATCCGAAGGCAAGTTGCAGCTTTCGATTCGCAACGCCACCGATCAGGATATTCCGAAGACTCCGGGCGCGACCAAGCGGGACGTTTTGGATGACGTCGCTCTCGAACGCCGCGCTTTGGAAGGCACGCGACAGGGAGCAGGCAGCGCGCCGCGCCCGATGCCTACGATCCAGCCGTGGACGATCAATCTCAACAATCCCAATCAACCGCAACCTCAAGGCCCGCCTTTGAAGAGGGTCAATCTCGAAAAAACCATCGAATTGATCGAAGGTACAAAGCGGTCGCGAGTGGAAATGGTGCCCTAAAATTTTTAACCGTCCCCCCACAGGCTGAATCGGCCTTAGGCTGATGTGGATCGAAAAAAAATTGACAGCCGACATTTCAGGAGACGATATGACAAATCTGTTTCGACGATTCAAAGTTCAACCCGTTCTGAAGCTGACGGTGACTATACTGGCGCTGATGGCTTTGGGGGCTGTTGCCAGTGCGCAGGAAAAAATGATTCCGGCTTCGTTCACCAATAACGGTCAGCCGATCAAGATAGATGTCCAAGTCGGCCAATCGCGTGTCATCGAATTCGACGGCGATTACGAGCGATTGGCGATTTCCGATGAAAAGATCGCGCAAGTCATTCCGATCAATTTCCGGCAGGCGATAGTCAATGGCATCACCTTCGGTCAGGTCAATTTGGTGGCCTGGGCGAAAAAGAAAGACGGCGAACCGGAGCGATTGGTCGCCTTCGACATTTATGTGCAGTCCAACCTGTCGTTGATTGACAATCAGGTCAAGGTTCTGTTTCCGAAAGAAAACATTCAGCTTAGCCAGGCGAACAACTCCGTGGTGTTGTCCGGCACGGTGACCAAACCGGAAATTGCCGAACAGGCACAGAAAATCATCGAAGCCGCAGGGTTGAAGGTGACCAATCTGATCAAGGCGCCGGTGTTGGATGCCGCTCAGGTGCAATTGCAGATTCGCGTTGCTGAAGTGAATCGTTCGGTGCTGCGCGAAATTGCCACAGCTTACGGAATCGTCAACGGAACCGTTCCGGCTTACATCAGTTCCGGTGGGCCTGGCGTGTTGAACACGGCAGATTTGAGAGCTGGCGAAAACCGGTCTGCTGCGCTTGGGTTTGGAATTCTTTCGCCGTTGAATCTCTTTCTCGGCAATACGAACAACAGCGCTGCGTCCCAGGCATTTATTCGCGCTTTGCAAACTCGCGGAGCCTTTCGTGAACTGGCCGAACCGAATCTGATTGCCATGCACGGCCAGAAAGCCAGTTTTCTGGCAGGCGGCGAGTTCCCGATTCCAATTTTGCAATCGGTCAACGCCGGGCAATCCGCCATTACGGTCATTTTCAAAGAATTCGGTGTGAAGTTGGAATTTACGCCGACGATCATTGACGAAAATCATATCCGTCTGGAACTGGCTCCAGAGGTTTCAAGTCTCAACGTTGCGGCGGGCGTCATCGTGCAGGGAATCAGCATTCCGGGGTTGCGCGTTCGTCGCGCCAAAACCACGCTTGAATTGCGCGACGGGCAGAGTTTTGCGCTGGCTGGGTTGATTGACAACACTGAGCAGGTTTCGTTGTCGAAGATTCCGCTGCTGGGCGACATCCCCGTTTTGGGCGAACTGTTCAAGAGTCGCAGTTTCCAACGCAACGAAACTGAATTGCTGTTCCTGGCGACGGTCAAACTGGTTGAACCGCTCAATCCGGATCAATTGCCGCGTCTGCCCGGCGTCAGCGAATTGAAACCCGTGACTCCGAACACGACTGGCGCTCCTGCCAGCCAGATCGAAGGTCAGTCGGGGCATTCCGTTCCGCGCAGATCCGGCGAACAGGAATTGCAACAGACTTTGAAGTTGGACGATCCCAAAAAATCCGATGCGCCTTCTGCGACGCTGAAACCCAATTCCACGCCTGATTCAACCAATTCAACTGCTGCTGCCAATATCGGCGCGGTAGCGTCGCCTGCCAATCCGGTGGTTCCGACATTGATCGGGCCTACAGGCGCTGATGTTCCAGCGCCGAAAACCGTCAAGCCGGCGGAGCCGGAACCGGCCAAGGCTGATTCCAAAACCAAGCCACCGTCACAATAGTCCCGGCTTGGAAACGCGATTGATTGAAAATGGATCGAATCAGGTTTGATCGCTACAAGGGAGAGGGATGACGAGCCTTGCGCCTCATCCCTCTACTTGCAACAGACGGAGTTGAAACCAAGCCGCAAGGCGATGCGAAAGTAGTTTTGAGGTATAAGACAATGAAACGCATCTTTACAAAACATGGCGAAAAATCGAGCACCGTTCGTATCGAACCGGGTGCGGGCGATTCCAGGAAACGACGACAACGCGGCGTCATCATGATGTTGACGGCGTTGATGATTACGGTGATGATCGGATTTCTGTCGCTTTCCATTGATCTCGGATTTGCCTTCAGCTCGCGCCATCAGTTTCAAAATGGGCTTGACGCTGCCGCGCTGGCCGGCGCCGCGGCGATGCGATTGACCATAGAATCCACCGAAGGGGGCGCGCAACAATTGTCCGTGGCCCAGCAGCAAGCGATCAGTTACGCCAAGCTGAATCAGGTGCGGCGATATGCCGATCCTGGCAAAGATGATAATTCGCCCAACGCCAACGACATCGTCATTGGCAATGGAAACGTGGCGGTGACCGCCAAGAATCAATCCAATTTCGATTTTCCGCAGGTCAAAGTGGATGCGAACATTCCTGTGCCCACGCTTTTTGCCGGGATGTTCGGTCTGAATGGGTTTACGGTCAGCGCCGCTTCGACTGCGACAGTCGTGCCGGTTGACGGTGGCACTGGGACGGCGGGAGTTGGCAAGCCAGGCGGAGGCGGTTGCTGGAGTCCGGTGATGTTGCCCGACACGTTTTTCGATGCCAGTGACAACGTGCATTGGGTTGGCGATCCGAATCGCGGAGCAGACGAATGGCCGACTTTATTCGGCGATTATTACCGGTCCAGGTTTGCGGCAGGCGCTCGGAATACACAGCCTTATGTGGACGCCTACAGCGGCGGAGTCGGAAATTACGTCACCGGTTTGCGAGATACGGCGGTGCTGGACGACATCAATCTGAACAAAACCATCATCGGGCGGTACATCGAACTGAAACCGGCACATTATCGTGTTGCCAGGCTTTCGACCTTGCCGCCGCTGTCGGCGTTCGGACTTTCGGTGAGTGGATATTCGGTTGGCGATTTCGCCCGGAATGGTTATTGCGGTCAGATTCGCGTCGGTATGGATATACCGATTTACGACCGAAACGATCTGACAACTTACGATCAGGCGAAATTGGGGTTGCAGGCTCTGAAATCAAACACGCTGGATAACGATTTTCTGGATTTGCAGGCGTTGAACAATTATCGGTACATCAAAACCAGCAGTTATCCCGGACCAAACACGCACGCGATGGTTGTTCCGGTGATGCTGTTCAATCCAGTTGATCTGGCTCGCAATCCAGATTTGACGACATTGAGAGTGACCAACATCGGACTCATCTTTTTGCAAAACATCCGCGATGACGGAACGCTGTATGGCTTTTTCGTCCGGGAAATCTTTGCCGGTGGGACGCCGGTCGAGCCAGGGAATCTGCAAACAGACAGCCTGCCGACATTCAAACGTAGTTGGTTACCGATGTCTGTTCAGTTGTCGAGATAGAAGAAGGTAAATGGTTTTAGGTAAAAGGCTCCCGGCGGATTGGTGTGAAGGTTTCTCGCTGGGAATTTTCGATGGAGTTTCGGTAGAGCGGAGACTATAATTCGATTTCTTACAAGGCCTGACCCGATCAGGTAGTTTCCGCGCTCGCCGCAATTCCGGGGCGAGCCAAAAATCAGAATCGAGTTTCAAGCAAGGAACTGAAAGTAGTGTCGAAAGCAATTTCAGTAGTTGTCATCGGTAGAAGTTTGAGTCAGCAGGAAAGAACGCGGTTGCGTAGCGCGAGTCAGACTCCGCTGGCAATTCTGGCTGAATTGCCAAACGCGCCGCAGGTGCTGGACGAACTTAATCGCTTGCGTCCGCAGGCCGCGCTGGTTCTGCTCAATGGCGAGTTGAACCATTCTTTTCAGCTTGTCGAACGTATTCATCAGGAATTGCCGGACACGGCTGTCGTCTGTTCCAGCGAAGACAGTTCGCCGGAAGTCATTCTGCAATCCTTCCGCTCAGGCGCGACAGAGTTTTTGCGCCAGCCGCTGGTCGAATCCGAAATCGCGGCAGTTTTCACGAAAATCGAACAAGCGGTGGTTCGTCCCGAAGAATCTCATCTGGGGCGGGTCATTGCGGTTTACGCCAGCAAAGGCGGATGCGGAACGACCTTCGTCACGGCCAATCTGGCGGCCAGTCTGGCGCGGTTGTCTCGCAAACGCGCTTGCGTGATTGATTTGAATTTGCAGGCGGGCGACCAACCGTTGTATCTGGGACTGGAGCCGATTTATTCGATTCACGACGTGGTCAGGAATTACGACCGGCTGGACGACCAGTTGATGGCCAGTTATTTGACGCAACGGTCAAAGTATCTTGGGTTGCTGGCCGCGCCGACCGAAATCGGCAAAGACGAAGATGTTCGGGTGGAACACGTGACGCGGGCGATTGCGCTGTTACGCGCGCAAACCGAATACGTGGTGATTGATCCGCCACGCATGCTGAACGAAATCACTATTTCGGCGTTGGACGCCGCCGACGATTTGATTCTGTTGTTGACGCTGGATATTCCGGCGATTCGCAGCGCCCGTCGCACGCTGGATATTTTCACGCGACTTGGTTACGACCGAAGTCGAATCAAGGTCGTCGTCAACCGCTACACCAAAACGCCTGAATTCGATCTGAAGCAGGTGGAGAAAGTGCTTGAAACTCAGGTGTTCGGAACCATCGCCAACGACTATCAGGCGGCAATCGCTTCGATCAACGTGGGCGAACCGCTGGTTTTGTCGAAGAATCAATCGCGTGTCATTCAAGATTTCAGCGCGCTGGCCAGCAAGTTGACGGGTATCAAAGCGCAATCCGAAGCTTCTGCCCCGACGCCCAAAAACCAACGCGGATGGACTTCGATTTTCGGCAGCAAACGCTGATTGTTTGTCACCTGCGAATGGCGGGGCGCAAACCCGCCATTCGCTCAATCTAAGCCCCTGTTTAGTTGCAGAAAATCCGTTCGGACATCCTCCCTCACGGCGGAACATAGCCCCCTCAGGTAAAAACCATGTCAGTCATCAAAAACAGATTGAACGATCAGGTCAACGGCGGCATTTCGCGAAATGCCGTGACAACAGCGGAAACCAATGCCATGCAGGAGTTGAAAGCTCGCGTGCATCGCATCCTGATCAACCGTCTCGATCTCACCAAGCTGGAAGGCCTGGATCAAACCGTAGTTCAGGCCGAAGTCAAAAAAGCCATTACGCGCATTCTCGACGACGAGAATGCTCCGTTGAGCGGTGCCGAGCGCGAAAAAGTGCAGGCCGATGTGCTCAACGAACTGTTCGGGCTTGGGCCGTTGGAACCATTGCTGGCCGATACGACCATCGCCGATATTCTGGTCAACGGCGCCAAGAATGTTTTTATCGAACGCCGTGGCAAACTGGAAAAGGTAGACATCTCATTCCGCGATGACGCGCACCTGATGCAGATCATTGACCGAATCGTGTCGCGCATTGGTCGCCGCGTGGATGAATCTTCGCCGATGGTGGACGCGCGATTGAAAGACGGTTCGCGTGTCAACGCGATCATTCCACCGCTGGCGCTCGATGGGCCAATGCTCTCCATTCGTCGGTTCGGAACCGATCCGCTGAAAGTCAAAGACCTGATCGAATTCGGCGCGATGACGCCGGAACTGGCTCAGTTGCTGGAAGCCTGCGTCAAAGCTCGACTGAACGTTTTGATTTCCGGCGGAACCGGCGCGGGCAAAACGACCATGCTCAATTGTCTGTCGTCGTTCATTCCTGACGTGGAACGTTTGGTGACCATCGAAGATTCGGCGGAATTGTTGCTGCAACAACCGCACGTCATTCGACTGGAAACGCGCCCGCCCAACATCGAAGGCAAAGGCGAAGTGACGCAGCGTTCGCTGCTGCGCAACTCGTTGCGTATGCGTCCAGACCGTATCATCGTCGGCGAAGTCCGTGGCGACGAAGCCATTGACATGCTGCAAGCCATGAACACCGGCCACGATGGCGGTATGACCACCATCCACGCCAACACGCCGCGCGATGCGCTGGCTCGTTTGGAAACCATGATCGCCATGGCAAATCTGCGAATTTCCGACAAAGCCATGCGCCAGCAAATCAGTTCGGCCATCCATTTGATTATTCAGGTTTCGCGTATGGGCGATGGCACGCGCAAAGTCATGAGCGTGTCGGAAATCATCGGCATGGAAGGTGAAATCATCACCATGCAGGAAATCTATCGTTTCATTCGCACCGGCGTCGGACGCAACGGCGAAGTGCAGGGACAATTCCAGCCGACCGGAATCCGCCCGCGTTTTTCCGAACGCCTGGAACAATACGGCTTCAAGTTGCCGCCGAACATCTTCGAACCACGCGGCGTGGCTGCCGAAGTTACTCAATCGGGCTGGAGATCACGATAAGTTTAGCTTTACTCTAGCACTAATAAATAAGTAGCTTTTGGGAAGCTCAAAACAAAAGAATACTCAAGCGAGTTGAATTTGTTTGAGCAAGTCTTTAGCCAAGGGGGCTATATGCGAAAGGTAACTTTGTTATTGATCATAGCACTTTCAGTATACTTGGGTTTCGCAAGCACGCGTGCTAAAATTGCTTCTCGAAGCTTGCTTCAAAACCAAGCTCAATCTCCCAAACCTCAACAAGGAATTCCTATTACGGTTCCACCAGAAGTGCTTCAAGAAGTACTGGAAAAAATTCCGTTCTCGGTTCCTGAAGACATCCCTGAAAACAGAAAGCCAACACCACCTCCGATATCTGCTTCTCCGAATGATACGATACTTGGGCGTGGTATAGGTTCAGATATGTCGCGGAAAATTTATCAGGATGGCGAACTTCCAAGTGAATGGGATCATTTATCGGATAGAGATGTGGAAATTGAAGTCTTTAAGCTTACAAGGCGTGGAGGTGCGCCTCCAGAAGGATGGGAAAAATGGCCGAAATTGAAGAAAGCGCCGTATGATCCAGTACCGGATCAATGGTGGGTAGAATTTACAGCCAAGGTGAAAAAGAAAAATATCGATAACGAAATTGAACGGATTTTGAAACTCTACGGTGGTGAGTTGATTTTTAAAGATGATGAGTCCCCATTTAGACGGGGTTTTTGGATAAGAGTTCAAGAAGGGCAAGCTGAGTTAATTAGTCGAGACCCAATAATTAGGAGGGTAGAGCAAGATTTTCACCCTAAAATAACTTCATTAGGCAGTGTTGCTCCATTGCTAAAAGCATTTGATACAAGAGCGGGTGTAGCTTATAACCTTGATCGAATAGATACGAAATCAAGGTTCTATGATGGGTTTTATGATTTTGTGAATTATGGTAGCAATACTGACATATATTTTGTTGATAACGGAGTAGCTAGTCATTCTGAACTGAGCGGCAGAGTTTTTACTTATCTTGATGCTTTTCCGTCCTCCCCTCTTTGTGAGCATGCAACACAAGTTGCTTCGGTTGCTGCTGGTAGCACAATCGGAGTAGCATCTGGGGCCAATATTCTATCAGTAAGAGTTTATGATTGTTTTGGAACTGTTACTACTGCCTCTACGATTTCAAATTATTTAAACTCAATTAGGTCGAGGATTATTAGCCAGCGTCCTCGTGGAGCAACGGTGCTGTTTGCTTTTCGCATAGCTAACGCCCCAAACACTTTAGATACATCGCTTGACTCTATTGCTAATCTCGCTGATACGCCTATAGTGGCGGCGGCGGGTCAAGTCATTCTTCCTACTACTGAGAGCACTAGTCATACAAGTTATTGGCCACAGCGTCATTCTAAAGTCTACAATGTCGGTTTTACAGATAACTTTGATAGAAAAGTGGGTCAAACCTGCCCGAACTTGAGTATTCAGCAACTGACGGGAATTGATATATTTGCACCAGCAGGCAAGGTGTATACAGAAAATAGCTGTCTGTCTGTTTCAACTTATGCCGAAGGAGTGCCTGTTGCACAAATGGTAGGTGGATATACTGTAGCCATTGGGTCATCTGTTGCTTCGCCGCTTGTTGCTGGAGTGTATGCTCAGGTAATGAGCCAGAATACAACTTTTTACCCTCATGAAAATCAGGTTTATAGGTGCGTTAATGATATGGCTAGTAGTGGAGTTCAATATCTAAATGCGGGTGATCCAAACCGATTACTTTACAATTCATTTGAGGCGATGCCTGCGGCACGTAATGCTGCGAGTTATGCGGAAGGAGTTGCCCCTGATTCGCTTGCGGTGGCATTTGGGCTTTATAGCTCTATCCCTAACAGAGTGTTCATTGAATACCCGGGCGGCGGCCAGGCAGAAGCCACTGTTACATTTGCCAATTCTGGCCAAGTTAATTATTGGCTACCGAATATTGTACCTACTGAAACTCACCTAATTAAGGTTTACAGCAATTCGCTTCTATTAGGAATGGGAGTAACGAGAGTAAATGTTATCTCTCCTGGTATTTTTTACGGTAATAATCAACTCGCTAGTGGATCACTATACAAATATAATCGTAATACAGCGCAAGGCTTTTTTGTATCCCTCACTGAAAATCCTGGAAATGATTGGGACCCCTCTATTGAAGATGCATACTTGATAATCTACGGAACTGGCATAAGGAACGCATCGGGCTTTTCTTCGACGGTTGGAGGTGCTTCTGTGCCTGTTTCTTATGCTGGAGCCACTCCTGGTTTTCTTGGTTTAGATCAAATCAACATTGGGCCATTGCCTATATCTTTAAGAGGGGCTCAGAAAAAACAAATCAGGTTCTACGCAGGTGGTTTGGAAGCAAACAGAACCAATGTATGGTTTAAGTATCAATAGGTCGCCTTGGCTGTTAGGCTGAATACTTTGATTGCTTATCTATTGTTTATAGCATGAATTTTTAGTGAGTAGGAAGCTTCTATGAGTTTAGTACTTTTTCTTTTTCCGGCGCTGATTGCAGGCACCTTTCTGATCGTGGCTTTTTACTTTTTTGTCAGCCGCGACACAGATCAATATCGCAAACGAATTGACGATCGTCTGAAACAATTGGTGCAGGAACGCGGCGGCGCCAGCCAGCGCGAAATGCAGTTGCTGAAAGAAGAATTGCTCAGCACCGTGCCGGTGTTTCACCGTGCGATGATCCGCTTTGAAATCTTCAATCGTCTGCAGGAGACATTGCGCCAGGCCGATCTGAAGATCACCGTCTATCGGTTTATGATCTACAGCCTGATTGCCGGGTTGCTGGTCGGCTTGCTGACTTTCTTTTTCACCGGTTCGCTGATGGCCATGTTTCTGGTGGCGATTGTCGTCATGATTGCGCCTTTGTTGTGGGTGTTGAATAAACGCCGTCGCCGGTTCAACACCTTTCTGGAACAGTTGCCGGATGCGTTGGAGTTGATGGTTCGTTCGTTGCAGGCTGGGCACAGTTTCAGTTCGGCGTTGCAGATGGTGGCGACTGAAATGCCGGAGCCGATTGCGCGCGAATTCGGCAAAACCTACGAAGAACAAAATCTGGGATTGAATATCAAATCGGCGCTCGAAAACATGTGCGAACGAGTGCCGATTCTGGATTTGAAGCTGTGCGTAACGGCGGTGCTGATCCAGCGCGAAATCGGTGGCAATTTATCCGAAGTGCTGCGCAACATCAGCCATACGATCCGTGAACGATTCCGTATTCAAGGCGAAATCCGCGTCAAATCGGCGCAAGCGCGCTTGTCCGGGTACATTGTCAGCGCGTTGCCGTTTTTCCTGTTCTTCTGGATCAACATCGTCAACCCGGATTACATGAAGTCCATGTATGATCACCCGCTCGGCTTTTACATTCTGGGTGGCGGCATGGTGGCGCAAGTCATAGGATGGCTGATCATTCGCAAGATTGTAGACATCGAAGTCTGACGTTCCATTGGCACAGGCGAAACCGGTCTGTGAAAGGCAAATAACCTCATTGACGGCGACCAACTGAGCCGCCGAACCGAAAGCAAGTTATGGAAAGCAACGCACTGTTATTTTTTACGACGCTCTTTGGCATGGTCGTCAGCCTTGGCGTCGCGGCGTACTTCTTTTTTGTGCGCCAGGCCAGCCCGGTAGAAACTCGTTTGAGGGAAATCAATCCGCGCGCGACTGATGACGCTCCTCAACCGAATGTTTCGACGATGTTTGTTGAACGCGTCGCCAAACCGATTGCGCAATTCGTACCGGCGCCTTCGCCGCGCAATTTGCGTCGGTTGAGAAAGCGATTGATCCAGGCAGGCTATTACAACGAAAGCGCAGCGACGGTTTATCGCGCCGTCCGGCTGGCTTCTATGTTGCTGCTGCCTACGGTGGTGTTCTTTTTCCTGACCGTCATTTTGCGAAAGCCTGTAGACAGCGGCACGATTGGGTTGACGGTGGTTGCGTTGTGTTACGGCGCGTTTATGCCGTCGTTCATGCTTTCGCGCATGATTACCAAACGCAAAAGCAAAATTACCCGGGCTTTGCCGGATGCGCTCGATCTGATGGTCGTTTGCGTCGAAGCAGGGCTGGGGTTGAATGCCGCATTGCATCGCGTTGGACGTGAAATGGAACTGGTCGAACGCAATCTGTCTGAAGAACTGGCTGTCACCAACCGCGAAATTCGTGCCGGAAAACCACGCGACGAAGCATTGCGCAACCTCGGCGACCGCACAGGAGTTGATGATGTGAAATCGCTGGTGGCGATGCTGGTGCAAACGGATCGGTTCGGAACTTCGATTGCGGACAGCTTGCGCGTCTTTGCCGATTCGATGCGAACCAAACGGCGACAACGCGCCGAAGAGATGGTGGCCAAAGCCGCCATCAAGTTGATTTTCCCATTGCTGTTGTTTATCTTTCCGGCGCTTTTGATCGTGCTGATGGGACCTGCTCTGATCAAGATTTCGGATTTGTTCGGATTCATCGGAAATCAATAAACTTCGTGTCCCAAGCTTTCTCAACAAACCATTTTATTCAATAAGGAGACCCCCCGATGGCGCTCTTTGCGGCTCTGTTTTTCCAGGAATCAGAGAGACCGGATTTAACACTGAATTACTTCATCATCGCATTTCTTTTGGTCATTGCAGCAGTTTTGAGCGTGATCGTCGTCCGTCGCCGGATGAAGGAGAAGGATGACGATTGGGAATAGGCGGGCGGCGAATCTCGCTTCGGAGTTTTCACGCTGAAGCGAGATTCGCTGTTTGTCTGAACCGATTGAAATGAAGGTTTACCATCGCACGACCGGTCAGCTTCTGGCTGAAAACGTCGTACTTGCCAATACGTTTTTTACGCGGCTGCGCGGTTTGATCGCCCGTCGTCGTCTCGCCCCCGCTGAAGCGCTTTGGTTGCGCCCCTGCAATGGCGTCCACACCTGGTGGATGCATTATGCAATTGACGTGATTTTCCTCGACCGTGAATTGCGTATCGTCAAACTGGTTGAAAACATGCGCCCGTTTCGTCTGACGGCCCCTCACCGCGAAGCGCGAAGCGTGCTGGAAATGACCGCGCACTCCATCTCCCACGCCAATCTCAAGGTCGGCGATCAGCTCGAAATCGTGCGCGCCGAACGCCCTTGAGCAATCGTTGTGGTTTCGTCTGCGAGCAAAAAACCTGACGACGCTACAAAACAATCCCACCCCCCAAGAAAAATAATGACCCAGGCAGGACGGCAACGCCGTCAAGCAACTGACAAACGAGTCGGCGTGATTGCCCGATGGTTCTTGCCATCGCTGGGCGGATTGTCCGTTTTGTTGGTGCTTCAATTGCTCATTACCAATTCTTACCGGTTTCTGCTGGACAGCGACACCGGCTGGCACATTCGCACCGGAGAATTGATTTTGCAGAATCGCGCCGTGCCGCGAACCGATCCGTTCTCGCACACTATGACCGGGCAAACATGGTTCGCCTGGGAATGGCTGACTGATGTTCTGATGGCGGTTTTGCACAACTGGCGCGGATTGGCCGGAATCGTCGCCGGAGCGATTTTGGTCTTGCTGGTCAGTTACGCCGTGTTGGGCATGGTCATGTTGCGGCGCGGAGCCGATCCGGTTATCGCCATGATGCTGACAGTGTTTGGCGCAATTGCCAGCATTGTTCACTGGCTGGCGCGACCTCATCTGGTTTCGATTCTGTTGATGATTGTGTGGTGCGTGCTGGTGGAAGGGTTTCGGCGCAATCGGTCGAAATGGATTTTCGCCGTTCCTGTGCTGATTGCAGTTTGGGCCAATCTGCATGGCGCGTTTGTGGTGACGCTGGTCATGCTCGGCGTTTACGCGGTGGGCGAGTTTCTGGAATTTGCCGCGAAAGGCGAATGGCGCAGCAGGGAAGCCGTTGGAGTTTTGAAAACTTACTTGCTGGTCGGAGTTTTGTCGGTGTTGGCGGCGATGGCGACGCCCTATGGAATCAAACTGTACGGCCATTTGTGGAGCTACCTGACTGACAAACGATTGCTTGCGACGATTCAGGAGTTTCAATCGCCGAACTTTCATTCGACCGATGGCAAGTTGATCGAGATTTTGTTGTTGCTTGGAGTTGTGGCGGCGGTCAATGCGCTGCGGCAAAGGCGGTTTGTCGAAACCGGTTTGCTGTTGTTGTGGGGGCACATGACGCTGCAATCCGAGCGGCATGTCACTTTGGCGGTGGTGGTGTTGACGCCATTCATCGCCGAACAATTCAGCAATTTGTTGGCTGAACTTTACGACCGGGCAGCGTCAAGCGCCGGAAAAGGCTCTAAGGCGTTGCGCGCTGCCGGTGACTGGTATCAAAGCACTATGGCTATCAATCGGCAATTAACCGGAGCTTCCTGTTACGTCGCAGCGATTGCGTTCGTGATTTTTGCTGCCAACACCGGGCTGGCTGAAAAGCTGCTTTCGCCCAGGTTTGACGCGCGACGATTTCCCGCGGCGGCAGTGGATTTCGTGCAGCAAAACAACATTTCAGGTCGCTTGTATGCCTCCGACCAATTTGGCGGTTATTTGATTTATCGGCAGTTCCAGGTGTTCGTGGATGGGCGCAGCGATTTTTATCGGCAAGGCGCTGTGCTGGACGAATTGGATCAGATAGACAATGTTCGCCCGAATTGGCAGGAATTGCTCGACAAACATTCTGTTGACTGGATGTTGTTAAAACGCGGTGAAGCTCTGGCGCAAATCGCCCTGTTTAGTGGAAAATGGCGCAGCGTTTACGAAGATTCGCTGTCGCAAGTTTTGGTTCGACAAACGCCGTCGCCCCAGAGTTCGATTCCTCAAGAAGAGTTGATTCAACAGACCGTGTCCCATAACCAACCCGCTAGCGGTCAGCGGAATCCTGGCGAGTTTTCCGCAAGCTCGTTTTCATTCGCTGAAATTCAGAAAGGTGAGTTTATGACTCTGAAGAAAAAAATGTTCCGCTCTCTTCGTCACCCTGTGATGGCAACCGTCGTCGTTGCCGCCATGTGTCTGGGCGTGGTTTCCACCGTGCCGAGCATTCGCAATCAAGTCGTCTCCAATCTGGATTCCGGCTCGAACTTTTTCTGGTTTGACGACGCTCCCGAATCCGGCGATCCATCCGGCCAAAAGAAAGGCAATGCCTTCAAGCGCGTCTTCGGCGCTCCGTTCCGGTTGATGACACGTATGTTCAAACGCGACAACAACAACGTGTCCAGGAAAATGAATGACAAAGACCTGGAAAAGATGAAGATGATTCCGATCCACCGTTCGCAAAACGGCACGCCGGATCAGATTGCGGACGCGAACGGAACCACCGCCGAAGCGACGACCGCGGAACTGGCCGCTCAAAACATGTTTGAAGAAGCAGTCGAATTGCACGGCAAAGGCCGCATTGACGGCGCGATGGAAAAACTGATTGCGGCGACGGTGTTGCAGCCGAATTTTTCCGAAGCCTACAACCTGCTTGGCGTGTGTTATGACGAAAAAGGCCAGTACGAATCGGCGCAAGGCGAATACAAAAAAGCCTTGAAGATAGAACCAAACAACGCCCGGTTCCTGAACAACATTGGCTATTCGTTTTACCTGGCCAATGATTTCGGCAATTCGGTCAAGTATTACAAACGCGGGTTGAAAATCACGCCGAACGACCGCCGCATGCATAACAACATCGGCCTGGCTTACGGACGCAAAGGCGATCACGACAAAGCCAAAGATCATTTCACGGTTGCCGTCGGCGAAGTCGGCGCGTTGCTGAACCTGGGCTTCATTTATTCACAGGACGGCAAACACGACGATGCGATCAAATCGTATCAGGCTGCGTTGAAGATCAAACCCGATTCGTTGCAGGCGATGAGCAATCTGGCTCAATTGTACGAACGCAAAGGCTGGCTGCGGGAAGCCGGCGCTTTGCACGCGCAATACAAGAAGCTCAGCGAAGAAGAAAAGAACAAGGATCAAGTTGTTGATCGGAAATAACCCTTTAGCAACTCCATCAACTGAGATTCTTTTTAATGCAAGTTAGTTCTACTAAAAGGAGCGGTTTATGAAGAAGAATTTGATTTACGCGATAGCTTTGTTCTCTATTATTGCTTTAGGGTGGATAGCTTCACTCTCGCAGGTTAGTGGACAAGAAAAAAATCTTAGCAAATATAAGGGAGAGAGTATTTATAAGCAGCCGGTAGATGCTGACAAGCTCCCTAGAGGAAAATTCTGGAGGGGGAATCCTAACGCAATACCAGGTGAATACATTGTTATTTTTTCTGATGGGGTTCAAGAACTAGAGGTTGAACCTCTTGCTGAGGAACTTGTCAAAATATATGGAGGCAAAATTGAAGATAAAAAACATATTTTACGACATAATCCGCGCGGCTTTATTGTAAAAATGTCTGAGGCCGAAGCCGAAAAAATGAGCACCCATGAAAAGATTGACCACATCACAGAAAATGTAAGAGTCAAATCAGAGCCTGCCTTGTTGCAAAGAATGGAAAATGGAAGATCGATTGAAATTCCGCCTCCACAAAAAAAGCCTGAAGTAGAGGAAGATGACGAAATTCTTTCACTCCCAAGTGGCCCATCTGACTCGCAAACTGGAGTTGACTACAATCTTGATCGAATTGACCAGCGAAATAACATCTACAATGGAACCTATAATTATGATTATACTGGTCAAGGAGTAACAGTGTATGTGGTCGATTCTGGTATAAAAGTATCACATAATCAATTTTCGCCAAATAGAGCAAGCGTTTTGTACAATTATGTTAATGATGGGATTGCAACTGATTGCAGTGGACATGGTACGGGAGTCGCCAGTGTAATTGGCGGAAGTGTCGTAGGAGTGGCCAAAAATGTTAATTTGGTCGGGATACGGGTTATGGATTGTAATGACTCATTTACTATTGCTATTCTTCTTCAGGCGATCAATGACCTAACGAATGTGATACAAGTGCGCCCTATCCCAAAGATGGCTATCGTTAACATGTCGTTACTAGTTGATGACCCTACTCGGTTATATCTTGATCTTGATAATGCTCTATTTCGCCTAATTCGGGATTATGACACTATTGTTGTTTGTGGTATTGGGCAAAAGTCACAAGTCGGAGGTTTTGGTACAGTTGCAAACGCTGGAGATAATATAGATTATTTTCCAGGCCGAGTGAATGGGGTCATTAGCGTCGGCATGACAGATAATCGAGATCGTAAAGTAAGCAAACGTATTTATCCAAATGGATGGCTTGATCCAGGAGCAATGGCCCCAGTGACTGTTCAAATAGATACGGCATTCGGGTCAAGCATAGATGTTTTTGCCCCAGGAGGGCCATATAATGTAAATGGCACTGTTCTTAGAAGAGGAGTCTTAGTTGCAGATGGTTCTCCTTCAGCCACTAATACTGCTGGAGCTTACGCCTATGGGGTCTCACCCTTGGTAGCTGGAGTCGCTGCGCAATACCTACAAATCAATCGTTACGCGCATTATTTCCAAGTATGGAATGCCATACGGTCTTTTGCTACTACAGGTCAAATTACAGATTTTACGCCAGGTGGCGGCGAGCCAAACTTACTTTTGTATTCGAATTTTGCTCTTGCTGCAACACGCAATGCTGCTAGTTATTTTGAAGGAGTCGCCCCCAGCAGTTTAGCAGTTGCGTTTAGCAGCTATCCTTCTACTCCAACCAAAATAACAGTTGAAAATGACTCTGGCGTTGAAATACAAGCACAAACGTCTTTTTTGGGCATCGGCCAAGTTAACTTTCTAATCCCAAGTACTATTTCGCACGGTGAGGCACATACAGTTAGAGTTTACAGTGGGAACACTCTTATCGCTCACGGGGTTGCCCAAGTTAATAGGCTAGCTGTAGGGTTATTTTCAGCTAACGGGTCAGGTGTCGGCCTCGCTTCTGGGCAGTTTTTGAGAGTGAATAGAGTCAATCCAGCCCAACAAACTTACGAAACTTTGACACAAACGCCTGGCAATACGATGAATCCTGATACTGAAGATTCATACCTTATACTATATGGGACTGGCATTAGGTTGCGATCTTCATTGTCTACGGTTTCCGCTAAGGTTGGTGGGGTTAGTGTCCCGGTGACTTATGCCGGGGCGCAAGGTACTTTTGATGGGCAAGATCAGGTAAATATCGGCCCATTACCTGCTTCATTGAAAGGGCAGGGTGAATCTACTATAGAGTTGAAGGTTGAAAACCAAACCTCCGCACAAGTTAAGGTTTGGCTGAGGTAGAGAGCTTTTGGTCCAATCGCTTCCTTTGCAAGAGCATAATTCAACTTAATATCGGGTATTTTATGACAAAAGCCGCACAACAAGCCAAAACCAAACCGTTTGCTCCGCCGATGCCGGAAACCGTCGAAGAGACAGGATTGTCTTTTCAGTCTCTGGCCGATCTGGCGTTGAAAACTGCCGCAACTGAAACCGTGCAAACGACGGCGGCCATCGCTGAACGCATGTGTCTGCCGGTGACGCTGACCGAAATGCTGTTGCAGCATTTGTATCGCGAAAAGCTGGTCGAAATTCGCGGCAATATCGGATTGAACAACAACCGTTACGCCGTGCTGGATCGCGGCTGGGATCAGTTACGCCGGATCATGGAAATTTCCGGCTACGTTGGTCCGACTCCGGTTTCGCTGGCGGCCTACACGGCGATGATGCGGTCACAAGCGCAACCTGAAGATTTGGTTGGCCCGGACACGGTTGCTGAAGCCTTCAATGATCTGGTCTTGCCCGACAGCTTGCTGCAAACACTTGGATTCGCCATCAACTCTCGCCGCAGTTTGTTCATTTCTGGCATTCCCGGAACCGGCAAAACTTCCGTCGCCGAACGCATCAACAACGCGCTGCAAACGCCGGTCTGGATTCCGTACGCAGTGGCGGTGGACGAACACGTCATCAATCTGTACGACGGCCACAACCACGAACGGTCGCTGGACGAAGCGCAATTCGATTCCTTTGATCGCCGGTGGATTCGCGTCGCGCGCCCGCTGATTATCGTCGGCGGTGAAATGACGCTGGAAAGCACAGACCTGATTTACAACCGCGCCGCCCGTTATTACGAAGCGCCGTTCCAGATGAAAGCCAATTGCGGCACGCTGGTGGTTGACGACTTTGGCCGCCAGCGCGTCGAACCGGAAGCCTTGCTCAATCGCTGGATCGTGCCGCTGGAACGCAAGGTGGATTTTTTGACCTTGCACACCGGAAAAAAAATCAGCGTGCCATTTGAAGAACTGGTCGTCTTTTCGACCAACCTGGAACCGAGCCGTCTGGTGGACGAAGCGTTTTTGCGCCGCATGGGCTATCGCGTGCGCATCGAGCCGCCTTCGGAAGAAACCTATCGGCGAATCTTCGAGCGATACACGGAAAACGCCGGAGTCTCTTACGAACCGCTGGTGTTGGATTATCTGATCTCCAAATATCCTGCTGAACGGCGCGTGATGAAGGCGTGCGAACCGCGCGATTTGATCAACCGCTTCATGGACATCTGTCAGTACAAAGGATTGCAGCCAGCGCTGACGACCGAATTGCTCGATCTGGCCTGGAGCAATTACTTCGGCATCGCGCATGTGTAGACGGCAGGTGGCAGGTTGAAGACAGTTATGAAACTCGGCTTTTCAATCGTTGGTTTGTGTTTGGCTCTTTGCCTGTTCGCGGGTGAAGCGGTTGCCGATGAATTGCGATTGAAAGACGGACGAGTCATACAGGCTGACGAAGTCTGGGAAACGAGCGACATCGTTTGGTACAGACAAGGCAAGGTGATTGCTTCGGTTGCCAAAGCGGAAGTCGTTCGCATGACGCGGCAGATGGGCGAAGACGGCGCCAAACCGGTAAGCGCCACAGAAAAGTCCGCAACGGGTTCGGAAGACAAAAAAACTGCGACCGGAGTCAAACGCAAAGTGACCCGGTTGTGGTTGAAAGACGGCGCGGTGATTGACGCCGATTCCGCTTGGGAAGAATCCGGGCGGATTGTCTATCGGCTCGGCCAGATGCAAACTCACATCGAACGCGCCGACGTGGCCAGACTGGCCGTAGGAATTGAAGTGACGGACGCCGCTCCGGTGGCGGCGGTGGCAAGTGACGTTTCGCTGAGGTTTTCCACCGGCAACCGAAACCTGGACAGTTTGATCGTCTACAACGCGACGAAATACGGCGTTGATCCGATGTTGATTTATTTGGTCATGCGCGAAGAATCCGGGTTCAATTACCGGGCCGTATCGCGCGTCGGCGCGCGCGGATTGATGCAATTGATGCCGGCGACGGCGGCGCGATTGGGAGTCCGCAACATTCACGATCCGGTCGAAAACGTCGGAGCGGGCACGCGTTATCTTCGCAGTTTGATCGAAATGTTTGGCGGCGACATCAATCTGGCGCTCGCCGGGTACAATGCCGGCGAAGGTGCGGTCATCAAATACGGTCGTCGCATTCCGCCTTATCGGGAAACTGTCAATTACGTCTGGCGAATCAACACCGCATATCGCCGGGCGGCTGGGCAGTGAACGAAAGTTTTAACCCCCTATCCCTCATCGCAGAGAAGGAGGAATTTTATGAAGTATCTCGTCCCTCTTTGTCTCGTAATTTCGCTCCTTGTCGCGGGCGAACTTTACGCGCAGGAACCTCGCCCACGCGAAATTCTGACGAATGAATCCATCATCAGCCTGACCAAAGCCGGATTCAAAGAACGCACCATCGTCACCTTGATTCGTTCGTCGCCGACCACGTTCGACATCACCACGTTGAAATTGGTGGAGTTGAAAAAACGCGGCGTCAGCGAGCGCATCATTTCGGAAATGATTGAAATCACCACTCGTCGTGAAACAGACCAGCGATTGACCACCTTGCGCAACGACGATTTCTTTTCCAAAGACGACGACTTGTTTTTCAATGGCTCGCAGGTTTTCAAGGAATTGCCCAGTGAAAGAGAAGCTCGCCGGAAAGAAAACGAAGCCATGGTTTTCGGCTCGCAATCGGGCGGCAAAAGCAAGTCGCGTTCGCGCGGCATTGGCCCGAACGGAGAACGCGAAGATTCCACCGAATTGATGGGATCGGCTTCGGTCAGAATCATTCGCCCACCCGGCGAAACCAGCGCGGCTCCGAAGCTGGAACGCGCGCCGAAATTGGACAATCAGGGCGTGCTGGAAATGGTGCAGGCAGGTTTTTCCGAAGGCACGATCATTCGCAAGATTGAAACTTCGCAGGTGGATTTCGATCTCTCGTCGAAAGCCGTCGAGGATTTGAAAAAGAATCGCGTTACAGACCGCGTCTTGTCGGCGATGAAAACGGCGATGGATGAATCGAAGTGAAGGCAAAAGACAAAAGGCAAAAGTCAAAAATCAAAAGTGGACTGGCTTTACTCTTCGTGATTTTTGTCAGTGCGGCAGTTGTGGTTTGCGCGCAAACGCCGAAGCGCGAACAGGACAAACCTGCGAAAACGCCAGCGAAAGAAAATTCCGGCGACACGATTGCCATTGATACGTCCGAAGTCTTGCTGCCCGTAACGGTGCGCGATTCCAGAGGGCAGTTTGCCGCGAGTTTGACCGCCGAAGATTTTGACGTTTACGAGGACGGCATTCCTCAACCCATTTCGTCTTTCGCGCTCAAACGCATACCGGTTCATGTAGCGCTGTTGATTGACACCAGCAGCAGCGTCACGCGCGAACTGGAAGATTTCAAATTCGCCGCGCTCAACTTCATCGCCCAACTTGATCCCGAAGACAAAATCTGCCTCATTCGTTTTGACGACATTGTCGAACTGGTTCAGGACTGGACCAGCAACCGCAACACGCTGAAACGCGCTCTGAACCGTTTGGGAACAGGGATGTTCACCAAATTCAATGATGCGTTGTATCTGGCCGCCAAAGAGCAGTTGGGACGGGTCACTGGTCGCAAAGCCATCATCGTTCTGACCGACGGCATTGACAGTGGGCGCGGTTCGACGACTTCCGAACGCGCGTTTCGCACGCTGGTCGAAGAAGAAACGGCGGTTTACGTGGTCAGCAAAACACGAATTCAAGGCCGCTCCGACCGCGAAAAGCTGGATTTTTATCTGAAACACTCATCCTCCGGCGCATCCAATCAACTGCGAATTGACGGCTTGAAGTTGGCGTTGGCGGAACTGGAATCGAGTGAACGTTACCTGACGCGCATTGCCGAAGAAACCGGCGGCAGAATCTTTACGCCCGACAGCTTTGATGATTTATCCGACGTTTACCAACAAGTCGCCGACGAATTGCGGAGCCAGTATTTGATCTTTTATACGCCGACCAACCCGACGCGCGATGGCAGCTATCGTTCCGTTCGCGTCAAAGTCAAAACGCAAGGCTATCGCGCCACCACACGCTTCGGCTATTATCCGAAATGAAAAGAGAGAGTTTTCAGGAGTTAAATATGGCGATGCAAACAGTAACAATTGAGGTGGGGGAGATAGATGCCTCTTTTTTTCGTGCGTTGGTGACAATGGCAGAAAAGGCCGGAAAGAGTTTGACTGAACTGTTTGATGATTTGAAAGTCACGGGTCAACCAATGAAGCTTCCGCTTGATGGTGGCGAGGTGATTTTGCAGGATGTTGAATCTTATCAAAGATTGCTGGCCGAACTTGAGCATGCCGAAACAGTTGCAGGAATTCAGCGAGGGGTGGCGGCAATGAAAGCCGGACAAACCCGACCCGTCAAAGAATTTTTGGCAGATTTGCGTAAAGAATACCAGTTCCCAGAATCGAGACCCGTTGAATAATGAGTTATCGCGTTGAAATCACCGAGCCTGCGGAACGCGATGCGAGAGATACGATTGACTGGATCGCGCAGTATTCAAGAGAAAAAGCCGTGCTCTGGTATTTCGATTTTCTTGAAGCTGCCGACAGCTTGCAGGAATTCCCCGCTCGTTGCCCACTGGCGCCAGAAAGCGCTGAAACAAGAGAATTGCGTCATCTTCTGTTTGGTAAGTATCGGATGATTTTTCTGATTGATGACGAATCGGTTTTCATTCTTCACGTTAGACATCAAAGACAAAAGCCTCTTTCACCTGATCAGGTGTGAAACTCAAATTCGTAATCAGCCCCGACCAACGTAGTAAATGTTATGACTACACCAAAATCTTCGATAGAAATTCTCAATGCGACGCAAAGTCAGGCGAAGGTTCTGAAACTGGTCGTCGTCAGTTTGTTCATTGTCCTGGTTGCGGGAGGTATTCAGGCTTATCGGTACTTTTCGACAGAACCAGCCGAGTTGACGACGGATCAGGTGACGGCGCTTGCCAAAACCACGCCGCCCGAAGATCGCGCCGCGTGGTTGCGATTGGCGCGCGCGGCGCTGGCTTCGGAAAACGTGCAGCAAATCGCTGCGCCGGTGGAACCACGCAATAATCTTGGCGAAGCGTCCAAAGTCGAACTCGGCTATCAGTTGTTTTTCGATCCAATCTTATCGGCTGACAAAACGACTTCGTGCGCGTCGTGTCATCACCCGGATTTCGGAATGGCCGACGGCCTGATCAAAGGCGTTGGCGCGGGCGGAAAAGGATACGGCGCGCATCGAGCTGGCACAGGGCCGGAACTGCCGCGCAATACACCGAGCATTTTCAATGTCGCGTTCAATGAATTTCAATTTTGGGATGGACGCGTTCGCACGCTGGAAGAGCAGGTGCTGGTTCCATTGTTCGCCGAAAACGAAATGAACCAGCAAAACCTGGCCGAGTTGTTGAAACGTTTGCGAGCGGTTCCGCAATACCGCGAAATGTTTGCCAAGGCGTTCGGCTTCAAATCCAAACAGGATGGCAGCGAAATCAATCTGCAAAATATAGCGCGCGCCATTGCCGCGTTTGAGCGCAAATTGAACATCACCGAAACCAATTACGATCATTTCGCCAAAGGCAAAGACGATGCGCTGACGACTGAACAGCTTCGCGGCCTGGTGGCGTTTATGGGTCAGGGGCAATGTGCGGTGTGCCATACGCCGCCGCATTTTCACGACGGGGTGTTGTCTTCGATTGGCACGACAACTTCGCCGGACAAAAACTCGCCAATTGATCCCGATCCGGGTTTCGGAGCGGTGCTTCGTCGCCAGGATGGATTCGGCATGTTCAAAACGCCGGGACTGCGCAACGTCGAACGCACCGCGCCTTATATGCACAACGGCGCGTTCAAGACGCTGGAAGAAGTCGTGGAGTTTTACAACGACGGTGGCGGGCGCGGACGCGGGCAGGATGCTTACAGTCAGGATTCCAAAGTCGCCAAGCTGGATTTGACCGAACAGCAGAAAAAAGATTTGGTTGCGTTTATGAAAAGCCTGAACGATCTTGCTGCGCCGCCGGTTGTTCCGGCTTCTGTGCCGAGCGGCTTGCCGGTGGTTGGCAAGTAAAAATTCAATTCATCCCAAAAGAGTGCCCGTATGATCAAACGAATATCCTGCATTTCTTTGGTCGTTTTGTTTGCTTGCCTGTCAGCAAGGGCACAGCAACTGCCGACGCCGACCGAAGGCAATTTCATCATCCGCGATTTCCGATTTGAAAGTGGCGAAACCTTGCCAGAACTGCGGTTGCATTACCGCACGCTCGGCAAACTGGAACGCGATGCTTCCGGCAAAGTCACCAACGCCGTTTGGATCGGCCACGGTACGGGAGGCACAGGCAGACAATTTTTGTCGCAGCAATTCGCCGGGCAATTGTTCGGCGCGGGGCAACTGCTGGACGCCGCGAAATACTTCATCATCCTGCCCGATGGTATCGGCCACGGTCAGTCCTCAAAGCCAAGCGATGGATTGCGCGCGAAGTTTCCCAAATACAATTACAACGACATGGTCACGGCGCAGCACCGGCTGTTGACCGAACATCTGGGCGTCAATCATTTGCGTCTGGTGATGGGGACTTCGATGGGCGGAATGCATACGTGGGTGTGGGGCGAAAAGTATCCGGACTTTATGGACGCGCTGATGCCGCTGGCCAGCTTGCCTGTGCAAATTGCCGGACGCAATCGGTACTTTCGGCGAATGGTGATTGATTCCATCACCAAGGACCCCGAATGGATGGGCGGCGATTACAAACAGCAGCCGCGCGGACTGATCGCGGCGAATTACACGCTGTTGATGATGAGCAGCATTCCGTTGCAGATGCAGAAACAGGCTCCGACGCGCGAAGACGCCGACCGGATGTTCGACAACGCGGTGGAGAATGCGGTGCGAGGCAAGGACGCGAACGATATGTTGTACCAGTTCGCAGCCTCGCGCGATTACAACCCGCAACCGTTACTGGAAACAATCAAAGCACCCTTGCTGGCGATCAATTCCGCTGACGATCAAGTCAATCCGCCGGAACTCGCCATTGCCGAACGCGAAATCAGGCGCGTCAAACGCGGGCGATTCATATTGATTCCGATCAGCGACCAAACGCGCGGCCACGGCACGCATTCGCTGCCTGCACTGTGGAAGCAATACCTGGCTGAACTTTTGGACGCATCCAAATCACCAGTCCAACGCTGATAAAAGCTGAAAGGAAAATTGCTATGCGAATCAATGCACGAAGAGTTTGTTTGATGCTGGCCACGATGGCGATTGTTGTGTTCGCTGTGAATGTGGTTAGGGCGCAAGACGACACCACGCCTAAAAAACGTTTGCGGAATTCAGCAACGGCTAAAGGAGAGATCGGCGGAGAATCGCATGACAGTTACGTGATTCGCGTTCGCAAAGGACAAACGCTGACGGTGGATATTTCGTGGCAGCGCAAAGAAGACAATCGGGCAGAATTTACCGTCAGCGAATCCTCGAATTTTTTCAATGCGGCTCAAGTGGGGTTTGGAGATATATCCGACGACGGCAAACGCTGGAGCGGCAAGATTCCCGAGACAAAGGACTATTACATTTACGTAGTCGGCCATCCAATCGCGCGGTACAAATTACGGATCACGGTTAAATAACCGTGTCTGAAGTACGAACAGGCCCCCCAAGATGGTCTTAGCTCCTGCTGAGCAGGTCGGCCATCGCAAACGAGGGTTGATCCGGGAGCGGGTGTTTGTTGTAGTCGTTCCCAGGCCATGGGCCGCGTTTGCGAATCCGATCCAGGCCGGTTCTCGCCAGCGCCAATTGGTGTGGGCGGTAAAAGATATTCGCGCTCGCGTTAGTAACGCCCGGCCAGAATCCCGCCTTGACGCCTCGCGCAACGCGGCGCAATACACGCCAGGGAGTGTTAGCCCGGCGCATGCAATCGAACAACGCCATCTCCACTTCGTCCGCTGAAAGATTCTTCGGCTCATAAACCAGATGTACTCCATCCAATCCGAAGTTGATGTCGCCGGGCAACAATCGCCCAGAATCGCGAAGATCGCGGTGGAACGGCGTCCCATCAATCGGCGCTGCGAACGAAAAGACCGGCAAATCCACGCCGAGGTCGGCCACCAGGTCCGGCAAATCGCGCAAGTATTCCATCGTGTCTCCATCAAGCCCGACCAGAAAAATGCTCATAATCAGCACGCCGTTGTCGTGCAGCAGGCGTATGCGCTCGCGGTATTCGCTGACCTTGTTGTGGCGTTTGTTGGAGCCTTGCAGGCTTTCCTGAGCCAGGCTTTCAAGGCCGATATAAACGAAGCGGCAACCGGCCTTGCCCATCAGCTTGGCTGATTCCGGGGTGATCGTGTCAATCGAAGTTTGAGTCCCCCAGATGCGTTTGAGCGGCACCATCGCCTCGCACAGTTCACGAAAGTAGCGGCGGTCAGCGCCCAGGTTGTTATCCCAAAAAGCGATGTACTTTCGTTGCGACCAACTCCATCCGGGCGGAATCGCCTGAACGTCGCGGATGACATTAGGAATCGGGCGGCGGCGATAAGGCAATCGAATCGTCGAAAGCACGCAATAAGAACAGGTGAACGGGCAACCGCGCGTGGCTTCATAAGACATTGGCGATTGAAATGCTGTTTCCATCAGATCGTATCGCGGAACCGGCAAATCGCTCAGATCGGCTGGCTGTTCGGCACGATAGATCTTTTCGAGGGAATTGCTTTTCAAATCGGCGACAAGTCGGTGAATTACAGGTTCTGCTTCGCCGATAACGACCGTGTCGGCCACGTCGAAGAAGTATTCAGGGTTGAGCGTGGGGAACAACCCGCCGACGATGACCTTGACGCCGCGCGCTCGAAATTCCATTGCCAACTGCCGCGCGTGCGGAGCGCAAAAATCCATTGTCGAAAGAAAGACGGCGTGGACATCCATGTCCAGATCAACATCGCGCACCATCTCGTGAACTACGGTAACTTCCCAATCGCGCGGGAAAAGCGCGGCCAGATGAACTCCGGTGAAAGGCGGCGTCGCGGCATCATTGGCCAATGGACGCGGGATTTGTTTGGCTGCTTCAGACTTGCGTCCGTTCCATTCGGGAAAATTTTTTGGTCTCCACACGACAATTACAGCGACTCGCATGACCGTCCTCCATCGTTGACGACTTTTTCTGCGCCATTGTGTTTAATCGAATCCGGGACTTCGCGCAGGTCCCAGACCAGACCGAACCAGGACAACAACTTCAACAGATAATACAGCCCATCGAATTCGTACCAGAAAAATCCGGCGCGCGCCGCGCCCGGATAGCGGTGATGATTGTTGTGCCACCCTTCGCCCAAAAGCATGACCGCGACCAGTATGCTGTTGCTTGAATTGTCACCGGTCTCATATCTGCGCCTTCCGCCGAGGTGACAGAGGTAATTCACAGCGAACGAACCGTGGATCGAAACCAGGCACCAGCTAAAGCAGTAAACTGCAAAAATAGAATAACCGCCGACCAGGAAAATGAACGCCGCCGTCACGCTTCCCAATAACCATGAGTAACGATGCACCCAGATCAACTCCGGGTATTTCGCCAAATCCCTTGTCGAGTCGAGTATCTCTCGCTCTTCATACCCGTCTTCGAGCAAGTGCCCGAACCAGGCGAACCACAGACCATGCCGAGGGCCGTGATAATCTCTTTCGGTGTCAGAATGCCGGTGATGCAACCGGTGTCGGCCACTGAAACCTATCGGATCGCCGAAGCAAGCTCCGCCGAGCAACGCGAGCGCGAACTGGAAGGCGCGGCTGGTTCTAAACGCCCGGTGAGCGAAATAACGATGCAATCCAATGCCGAGCGCGAACAGCACGAGCAGGTAAAAAACGCCGAACGCGATCCAATCTTTCCAGGAAGTTTCGATGAATGGCAGCGTCAACGGAGGCACGTGAAACAGTAAAATGCCCATCGCAGAAATCAGCTTTTGCCAGTCGCTCTTGGTTGACACGCGTTGCAAAGGCGCGTTCACCTCTGTTTTCGTTGTTGTTTGCATCAAATTCAGCGCCTCCAGGCTCAATACCTAGATCGGTTTTCAGTTGCCTGTAGAGATTGCCACAGAGCCTCGGAGGCACAGAGAAAACCTTTTTGACTCCGTGTCTCGGTGCCTCTGTGGCAAATTCCGTACATCGAAGTGAAATCCGATCTAAAACTCATAACTGGCCCGCCCGACTTTCGGTTCTTTCGGAAGGTGGTCGTATTCTCCTGTCAGGGCTTTCGCCAGACTCTGCAAATCTGCTTCTCTCTCAAGCATCATTTTGAGGGTCAATGACTGAAGAATTTCTATATTCTGAGGGGCGAAATTATCCATCGCGTCATCGCCTTTCGAGAGCGGAACCTGGAAACGGAAGTAATAACCAGGCGCGCTCAAGGCCGGGACCACTTCTTCGGCAATGGTGTCAGCCGCGCCGCTCACTCCGTCGAACATCACATCCAAAATGCCTGGCGCCCATCCGAGCAGTCCCCAGCGACTGGCTTTGCGGAAAGGGATTGGCGCTTCATAACTGCCTGTGCCCAACGACACCACCAACAGGTTTGTGTGATGTCCATGCTGAGAAATGGCTTCGGAAATCGCCAGATTCGATGGGTTGTTGGCGACCAGGCCGCCGTCAATCAAATAGTAATGTGCTGACCCATCCACGCTGGCGATTTTCACTGTTGGAAAAAAGGTCGGGGCGGCAGATGTTCCGCGCGCGGCATCACTCAGATAAAAATTCAGATAAGGGAAATCTCTGGCGTCGCATCGCTTGAAAAAGAGCGGGCGGCGCTGCTGAATGTCATAACTGGTGATCAGGACATCGGCCAGCAGGTCTTTCAACTGCGCGCGCTCGCCCTTGTCCAGATAATCCCGAAGCGTGGTCAACACTGACCTTTCCGGGTATTTCGGCAGCAACCATCCATTGAGCGAGATGAGTTTGTACCAGAGCGAGCGGCGGAACATCTCCTTTCCGTGTTCGACATAAAGATTGACGATGTCCTTCATCCTGTACATTGGCTCGCCATCCGATCCGGGTTTGGGTTTGGTCAGCAGTAAAGTCATGACGCCGCCAGTCGAAGTCCCGGCAATCAGGTCGAACATTTCCACAATCGGACGCCCGGTCATTTCTTCAAGGCGCTGAAGGATCATTGCTGGAATGACGCCGCGTATCCCGCCACCATCAATCGATAATATCTTGACCAACTTTCCTTTATGGTGCTGGTCGTCAGTTATCTGTTCTGTCACGTGTTGTTCTTCCATAATCCCCCCGGGTTTGGCCGTGTAATTGGCAATGGATTTCCAGGCATTGTTTCCCCTCTGCGAGCCGCAACCGGCCTCAGAGGAAACAACGATTAACAAATTCCTTACTGCTTAGAGAAAAAGACTAACTGCTGAGCGATACCAAAAATTGAACTATCAAATCGGAATTAATTCTCCAATCCCATCTTGCGTAACAGAATGGCGAATCTGGGATCGGAACGTAACTTATTGAATGTCGGATCAACCTTGAGCCAGATGAGCAGGCTCGATTGTTCCTCAAACGCTTTATCGAGCCATTCAAACGCCAGATCGTTTTCGCCCAGGCCGCTGTAAATCAGCGCGTAGGGTTGCGCCGGGACGTATTGTTGCGCGGAATAGCTATTCAGAAGGTCGAGCAACTTCATCGCTTCATCAAGGTTTCCGTTGGCCGCCAGGTAATAGCCGAGCACGCCAATGACGATTGGCGTGTCACCCATCACATCGCGCGCTTTTTGCAGCGCCGCCCGGCCTTCTTCAATTCTTCCCTGTTCGAAATGGATTTTTCCCAGATAGAAATGCGCAATAACGAAATTCGGGTCCAGGTCGAGCGTTTTCTGCAATTCCCTGATCGCGCGGTCGTAATCATGCTGGTAGCAGGCCATCATTCCCACCGCTGAACTCGGCGGCGGGCTGAGCGGGTCTAGCTCTCGCCCCTTTTTCGCTTCGCGCAATGCCTCGTCAAGCCGTCCCAGCGGGGCGAGCGCGAAAATGGCATACCAGTAACGGGCGATTGAGTAGCTCGGATTTTCTTCCAGCGCGCGGCGGAAATAAGCTTCAGCCTCAGCCCAGTTGAATTCGTAAAGCGCGGAAACAGCGCCCAGCGAGGCATGAGCTTCCGCCAGATTCGGATCAATCTCCAGAGCCTTGATCGCCGCGGCTTTCCCCAGCGGCATGACGTCTTTGGGCGCGGCCAGCGCGTAATAACCTGGCAGGATGTAACAATCGGCCAGCCCTGCGTAAGCCGGCGCGTAATTCGGGTCTTCGTCCAGCGCCAGTTTGAAAAACTCCATCGCCTTGCCGACCGATCCCGGCACGCGGCGGTTCCAGTGATAACGACCTTTCAGATAAAGCTGGTAGGCTTCGATGTTGTCGGTGTATCGCCTGACCAGTTGCTGCTGTTGATCGCCTATGAGTTTGAGTTTGAGCGCCTGGACAATGGCGCGCGAGATTTCGTCCTGGATGTCGAAGACATCCTTCATTTCACAATCATAACGCTCTGACCAGACCTGAAAGCCGTCGGCCACATTGATCAGATGCGCCGCGACACGCAGGCGGGAGCCGGCGCGGCGAACACTGCCTTCCAGCACGGAAGTGACGCGGAGTTTTTCGCCCACTTCGCGGATGTCGTGATTCCGCCCCTTGAATTGAAATGCAGAACTACGCGCGACGACGCGCAGGCCTTCGATTTGCCCGAGCGCGTTGATCACCTCTTCCGCCATTCCTTCGCAAAAATACTCCTGATCTTTCTCCGAACTCATATCCGCGAAAGGCAGCACGGCGATTGAAGGCGTGACCACCGCCTTTCGCCTTCCCGTCGTGAAAAGCTGCGATTGCGAAACGCCGGTCTCTATCTCCCGCTGCAAAGCTTGCAGGTCTTTGAGCAAATCCCTGGTCGTTCGATACCGCTCGTCACGGTTTTTGCTCAGCGCCTTGCCGACGATGTGTTCCAGGCTGTCAGGCGCGTTTTGAATCAGACCGGCCAACGGCGGCGGTTCCCGTTCGATAATCGCCGCGATCACATCGGTGGGAGTGTCGCCGTTGAATGGCGCTTTGTGAGCGACCAATTCGTAAAGCATGACTCCGAGACTGAAAATATCTGTGCGGTTGTCAACAGGCAAACCGCGCGCCTGTTCCGGCGACATGTAACGAACGGTTCCCAGAATCATGCCCGGCGTGGTAATCCCGGCCTCCAACGTATTGGCTTTGGAATCAACCATGTCAGGTGGCGGCGTCAACTTGGCCAAGCCGAAATCGAGGACTTTGACCAATCCGTCAGGGCGTAACATGACGTTTTCCGGTTTGATGTCGCGATGCACGATCCCTGCGTCATGAGCCGTGGCCAGGGCGCTGGCGATTTGCGAGACGGCGCTCAGCGATTCGTTCAATGTCAGATTCGCGTCGCGTATTTTCTGGCGCAACGTCTGGCCTTCGACATATTCAGTGGCGATGAAATGCGTGCCCGCCTGTTGCCCTATCTCGTAAATGGTCAGGATATTCGGATGATTGAGCGAAGACGCGGCTTTGGCTTCCTGGACGAAACGGCGAACCAGATTTGCGTCTCCTGTTAATCGGGCGGGCAGGAGTTTGATGGCCACGTATCGGTCGAGTTTGGTGTCCTGCGCCAACCAGACCTCGCCCATTCCGCCTTTGCCGAGCATACGCAGAATCTGGTAATGCCCGATCACTCGAACTTGTTCGGCCTCAGATTCCGGCAACAATCTGGTCACTGCTTTCAGAAGAGGCTCGTCCAGGTGCTGATCAACCTGTTCGTAAGCGGCGATGAGCGATTCGACTTCGGCGCGCAACTCGCTGTCCGCTGCGCAGGCCGAATCCAGAAAAGCGGCGCGGTGGTCTGGCGCGAGAGCCAACACCTCGTGAAACATCTTTTCCGCTTGATGGTACCGATCAGGTGTAATCATGAAATAACCGTTCTCGACTGATCGAGCGCAGAACTCTGCCAGTTCATCTCGCAGCGCAGCCACCTGCTGGCCAGACTCACACTTGTTCTCCCGTCTCAGGTGAAACGCCAAAAGCGATGGATATTTTTTCGATGCTCAAAACACTAAGTAACGTACCCGACACTATGACTGTTCTTACTGTGGTCTAAATTGAACCAAAGCGAGACTGGGCGGAGTCTAAATCAGAGCGGAAAACTTTGAAACAGGATCGAGAGGATTTTTTCAGTATGAACAAGAGTCAAACTTGGCAGAGGCCTTGCTGATATGGTGAATGCGATGCGCGTGGGTGAGCATTTTGGGAGCGGCTGAAGTAAAAACCGCCACGTCTGTTCCTGGAACGCAAGGTTGGGGGAAGTAGGAACAGACGCGGCGGCGAGATCAGGCTGGGAAAGGAGCCTGAACCTGCACTACACAGTTTTTATTTGAACTGGAACAGCGCCTCGTAGGTACTGCCGTCATTGAACTTCACCGCCAGTTTGCGACACGTGCCTTTCCACGCCTTTTCGGTCTTCCACACGTAGTTGTAACGATCCGTCGTCGCGTCGTAACTCAGACTGCTCGCTCCTGGGTTGACGGTTTCCTCGATGGAATTCGTCGCGCCGCCGCCGCAGACCATGGACAGTGAACGAGGGAAGCCTGTCTCGAAGATGTTCAAGCCCTGGTTGCCGCTCAACGAAAACTTCACCGGAATGGATTGCCCGGCGGCTGCGCTGTTGACGACGGGCGCGTTGTTTACGGGTTGCAGGAAGCCGCTGAAGTTGTAAATCACGCGGTAATTTGTCGAAGCGGTTGCCGTATTGCCTGCGTTGTCGGTCGCCGTGCAGTTGACGGATTTACTGCCGACCGTCGTGGTGTTCGGCGCGGCGCACGACGAGGACGCAATGCCCGAAAGCGCGTCCGAAGCGTTCGGTGTTGCGGTTGCCGAACCGTTTAAGAAAACCGGATTCGGCGCAACGGTCGGATTCAAAGTCGGCGCGGTCGCATCGCGTTTGACGGTTACGCTTTGGGAATTCGTGCCGCCCGCGCTCGTTGCTTCGCAGGTAAAGGTTACGCCGTCCGTATCAACGGAAACGGTTTGCGTGTCGCAGCCCGTCTGACCGGAAACCGTAGATTCTTCGTCAATCACGTTCCACGAAACCTGCACGTTGGAAACATACCAATCGTTATTGCCCAAAGTTCCGGTCACGGTCGGCGTGATGACGGGCGGTGTCGAATCGGCGGGCATCTCGCAGGCATCGCCGATGCCGTTGCCGTTGCCGTCGGCTTGCGGTCCCCACGACACGGAGACATTGCCGAACGGGTTGTCGGCGAGCAAAGCGGTCTGATTCGAACCGTCGGCGTTCATCGTATAGATATCTTGCTCCCGGATATAAACGATCTTCGAGCCGTCCGGCGAAAAGTCCGGTCTTACATCAAACACACCGTTGCTGGTCGTCAGATTGACGATATTCGAGCCGTCGGCGTTCACCACGTGAATATCACGTGATGAGAATAGGTTAGAGGAAGAAGAAAAAATAATCCGCGCGCCGTCGGGCGAGAATTTCGGCGATTGAGTGTCCGTTATATGTGGCGTCAAACTGACCCGATTCGTTCCGTCGGTGTTTATCAGGATGAGGTTGGATTGCGTGCTATAAACGAGCTTCGTGCCGTCCGGCGAAAAGTCCGGCTGGATGTTGGTGAACTCGTCGTTCGTCACCCGCGTCTGACCGCTCCCGTCGGCATTCATCAGATAGATCTCCGCTTTGCCGTCGCGGGTGGAAATAAAAGCGATCTTCGTGCCGTCGGGCGAAAAAGCCGGCATGCCGTCGAACGCCGGATTATTCGTCAGCCGCGTCGGATTCGAGCCGTCAATGTTCATGACGTAAATTTCAAAGTTGCCGTCGCGGTTGGAAGTAAAAGCGATCTTCGTGCCGTCGGGCGAAATCGCCGGCTCGCCGTCGAACGCCGGGTTGTTGCTGACGTTGACCGGAACAGAGCCGATGGCGTTCATCACATAAATTTCTATATCGTTGCCGTTGCGGAGCGAAGCAAACGCGATCTTTTCGGGATTAAAGGTCGTCGGGCAGTTGTCGGCAAAATCAGGCACGCCGTCGCCGTCCGTGTCCGAGTTGGGTTGAAACGCGCCGATGTCAACATTGCCGTTACGCGCCGCGCCGCGCTGGTTGGTGGGTAACGCGGCGGTTTTGCCGCTGGCCGCTACGGGACGTGTTTGTTGCCAGAGCAACAGACCCATGCATAAACTCAGGGCGAGGAAGAAAAGTGTGCTTTTACGTTGTATTTTCATGACGATGCTCCTGGTTGTTGTTTGAGGCTCCGCAGGCGCAGGCCGCTGCCGTCTCGCCGAGCCGTTCTGCTTTCGCGGGGAACTTCCCACGTTGGATTGTTTTTTGATTTGCTGCCAGGTTTGCGCCAGTGGCGGGAACGCATCACCGCAGTCCCCGAACGCAAACAAATTTTCCGGCTTCATTTGAGATATGCGGAAGCGGCAGGCAAAACCGGCAGAAAAAATTTGCGGACAGGCATTTTTTTGAGGTAGGCTGGCTTTGCTGTACTTTGTGCTGCGAACTCTCACAACCCGAGAAAGCATGGCATCCATCTCTTCTCAAGAAATCACGCTCCTGTTACGCGCCTGGAACGGCGGCGACGAAGCGGCACTGGAAGCACTGACGCCGCTGGTCTATCAGGAATTGCACCGGTTGGCGCACCGGCATCTGGCGCGGGAACGCGGCGACGTCAGCTTGCAAACTTCGGCGCTGGTCAACGAAGCCTATTTGCGGTTGGTGGATGTCAAACAGGTGAACTGGCAAAATCGCGCGCATTTTTTTGGCGTCTCGGCGCGGCTGATGCGCCAGATTCTGGTGGATTTCGCCCGCCAGCGCGACAGTCAGAAACGCGGCGGCGAAGTCTCGGTGGTGGGTTTGGAAGACACGCCCAATCAAGGGTTAGACATCGCCCAGACACGCAGCGCCGATCTGGTCGCGCTGGATGACGCACTGAACGTGCTTTCAACGCTCAACGAACGCCAGAGCCAGATTGTCGAATTACGCTTTTTCGGCGGTCTCACCGAAGAAGAAATTGCCGAAGTGCTGCACGTTTCAGAACGCACGGTACGCAGCGACTGGCGCGTCGCGCGCGCTTGGCTACAACGAGAGCTGGCGCGAAACTAACCGAGGTTTTCGTGTCATTTGGTGAGTTCCCAATCCCGCTCCGTAGGAGCGCAATGTTTATAGATGTTTTACGCAACAATCACTTAGCTCCGTAGGAGCGGCATCTGTCAGACGCACATGCCGCTCCTACGGAGCTAAGGACTGTGTTTGCTTCTCAATCTATAAACATGTCGCTCCTACGGAGCGAAAGATTGGCAACTTGTGTAGAAACGAATGCTCTACGGGCTGGAAAGTTATTGATCCGCAATTCCGAGAATTGAATCCACGGCGAATTTCTTGCCGTCCCTTCGGGACTCAAAGTTGATGACTCCAGAACGATACGCTGAAATCACCCGTTTGTGTCAGGCCGCCATGGAATTGAGCGCCGCCCGGCGCGCGGTATTTTTGGCGCAAGCCTGCGCCGGAGATGATGAATTGCGCGCTGAGGTTGAAGAATTGCTGGCGGCGGACGCGGCGGAAAACAGTTTCATTGACGCGCCCGCGCTGGAAGCCGCTGCCCGGATTTTCGCCCGTGAACAGCGCGCCTTAACGGGGCAAAGGCTTGGCAATTATCACATTCTTCAGAAGCTCGGCGCGGGCGGCATGGGCGAAGTTTATCTGGCCGAAGACACGCGATTGAAACGCAAAGTCGCGCTCAAACTGCTGCCCGCCGCCTTCACGCAAAGCGCCGAACGCCTGCGCCGCTTTGAGCGGGAAGCCCAGGCCGCTTCGGCGCTCAACCATCCGAACATCCTGACGATTCACGATTTCGGCCAGATCAGGACGGCCAATGGCGAGTTGCATTACATCGTGATGGAGTTTGTCGAAGGCGTGACCCTGCGCCAGCGGCTCAACAGCGGGCGGTTGCCGTTGCCGGAAGTTCTGTCCATTTTCAGGCAGATGGCGGCGGCGCTGGACAAGGCGCACGAAGTGGGCGTTTATCACCGCGACATCAAACCGGAAAACGTGATGCTGCGCCCGGACGGATTGGTCAAAGTGCTGGATTTCGGGCTGGCCAAGTTGACTGAGGGAAAGAGAGACGTAGGGACGGAGGGACGGGGAGAGGGAGAGAGGGGGGAACGGAGAGGTGGAGGGACTGAGGGACAGAGAGAGGGATATGCCATCATCGCTCCGTCTCAGGTAACAGAATCAGGCATGGTGATGGGCACGCCGCGTTATATGTCGCCGGAGCAGGCGCGAGGACAAAAGCTGGATGCGCGGTCGGATGTGTTCAGTCTGGGCGTTGTGTTTTATGAAATGGTGACGGGAGAACCGGCTTTCGCGGGGGCGTCCACCGCCGAAGTGTTTGCCGCATTGCTGGACAAGGAACCGCCGCCGCTTCAGCAATTTGTCCCCGAAGCGCCCCGACTGCCGGAAATCATCAACCGCATGCTCGCCAAGGATCGTCAACAACGTTATCCCAGCATTCGCGCGGTTCTGGCCGATCTAACGCAAACGGGTTTGACCAGTGCGAGCGGCGAAAATCAGCCTGCCTGGCAGTTCGCTGGCACAAACAGCAACGAAAGTTCGGGCAATTCCCGACAGACTGGCCAAAAAGAGAAGGGAACGCCGAATGCTTCCGCACGTCCCGTTCAGTCCGCCGCCGGTCTGTCAGTGTGGCGTACGCGCCGGTTGAAATGGATTGTGGGCGCGCTGGCGCTGGCGGGAGTGTTGGGCTTCGCCGGTTACCGCTGGCTGGCGGCAGGCAACGAACAACCGGCAGGCGAAACCAGATTCCTGCCGCTGATCGCCGAAGTTGGCAGGAAGGATCACGCCGTTATTTCTCCGGATGAAAGCCGCATCGCCTTTGTCTGGGATGGCGGGCGCGGCGCGGCAGAGTTCAGTCCCACCGATATTTACGTCAAGGTGATTGGCACGGACGGGCCGCCGCTGCGGCTGACGACGGCGCCGGAAAATGACGCGATGCCCTGTTGGACGCCCGACGGCAAGTACGTGACCTTTGTGCGCGAACGGCCGGGAAAAGGCGAAGTGTTGCGCGTTCCGGCCAGCGGCGGGCCGGAACAGAAGTTGGCCGAAACGTCCACCTCGGCGTCCTGGTCGCCGGATGGCAAAACGCTGGCTGTCACCGGATTGATCGGGTCGGCGGAAGGCCAAAGCGTCCTGCTGGTCAACCTGGAAACAGGACGGCAGACGCGCCTGACCACACCGGAGCCGTCCACAGCGGATTATTACCCGGCCTTTTCGCCGGACGGGAAGATGGTCGCCTTCACCCGCGACTTTGGCGCGAATCAGGTGGACATCTGTGTCGTGCCGGCTGATGGCGGCCCAATCAGACAATTGACCTTCGAGAAAAACAGAGTGTCCGGTCTGGCCTGGACCGCCGACAGCCGCGAGATTGTCTTCGGCGCTATTCGCCGTGGGACGCGCGGCCTCTGGCGTATTTCCGCGCAAGGCGGCACGCCGGCGCGCGTCCCGGTCAATGCCCGAAACCCCATCAACCCGGATATTTCGCGGCAGGGAAACAAACTGGTTTGGACGGAATTTTCGAACGACGCAAATCTCTGGCTGTATCAGGGCGCAGGCTTTACGGGTCGGGACGTGCCGGGGAAATTCGGCCCGCCCGTAAAATTGCCCCCGTCCTCGCTCTACGAAGAACATTGCCCTATTTTTTCCCCCGATGGACAAAAGATCGTCTTCGCCTCGGAGCGCACCGGCGCACCGGAACTCTGGATGTATGAAGTCGAGGGGAAGTCGGCTGTGCGTCAGCTCACGCGCGCCGGCTCTGCCGGCTCGCCGCGCTGGTCCTACGACGGCCAATGGATCGCCTTTGATTCGATTGCCAGCGGGGACTCGGAGATTTATGTCATCAGCGCCACCGGGGATAGTACCTGGCGCCGACTTACCTTCGAGACGACTTCGGAAAACCTGCCCGCCTGGTCGCGCGATGGGCAATGGATCTATTTCCGCTCCAACCGCAGCGGCAAGAATCAGATTTATAAAATGCCCGCCGCCGGCGGAGAGGCTAAACAAATCACCTTTAACGGCGGTTACGAAGGCTTTGAGTCGCCGGACGGGAAGCTGTTCTATTACTCCAAAGGGAGGGGCGTTTACGGGATCTATTCCGTCCCGGCAAACGGCGGAGAGGAAGCGCCGGTGCCCGAATTGAAGGAGGCGGGCTACTGGCGTTCGTGGACCCTGGTCAACGAAGGCATTGGTTTTACCGCCAAAGAGAGCGAATCAGAATGGACGATTCGCTTTTTCAGTTTTGCCACGCGCCGCATTACGCCACTCATCACGCTCACGCAGGCGCCTCTTTGGTGGGCGCCCGGGCTGGCCTTTTCGCCAGACGGTCGGCGCCTGCTCTTCGCTCGCTTGGAGCAACCCTATGATGAACTCATGCTGATGGAAAATTTCCGTTGACGATATTGTTCCAGCCTTCTCCACTCAATTCTACTTCGGCTCCAACGTCAGCCTGTCTTTCGCCAGCGCTTCGACTTTTGCTTTGCTGTACAGCAGCGGAAAGTATTTTCCTTCCGTCCACAACGGCAACAAATCGCCGTAATGTTTGCTGCCGGGTTGCGCCGATTGCCCCGGCACGCTGGTTCCCACCGAACGATCCCAATCGGCCACGTCCAGAATTTCGCGGAACGAAGCGCCATGCGTTTGCCGAAAGTTCGCGCCGCTGGTGTTGTTGACGGTGTTGCCATCGCCTCCGCGTTCGGGCGCAGGCAGATTGAACAACGTGCGGCGGTCAGCGTCGGTTGCCAGTGGGTGGTTGAACGGCGCGACGTGCAGTGTTCCCCAACGCCATTTCGACGGATCATTACCGAGCAACTTTTTCGCGTCGGCGACGGCTTCCGCCAGCGTTTTCCAGATCAACGCATTGCGATTCGCAACCGCATCATTGCCAAACCATCGCGGCGAAGGATTTCGCAGCGCATCAACTACTTTGCCGGGTTGAATCCCACGGCTGACTTGTGACCACGCTTTTTCGGGAACGTGCGCTTTGAAAATCGCCGGAGCCAATTTCGGCAACCAGATTTCGTAGAGCGCAGCGGCGGCAGAATCTTTGCCGAGCCGCCAATCCCACCTGGTCAGCAATTCAACATAAGGTTGCAAATCGGCAGGCGGATTTTTTGCTTCGCCAAGCACGGCAGTCAGTGCGCGCGCGTTGAGCGAAACTTCGTCGTGCTGCAATTGCTGGAAATCTTCGACGGTGAATTTCTTCTTTGCCGAACCTAGCGCTTCCGCGATTCGCAAAAAGCGCAACGGATTTGACCATTCGTAACCAAGCTCTTTGTCATATCCCGTAGGCAAAATGTTGTGATTGGCGGTGGCGATGAAATGCCGTGTCGGGTTGTACGTTTGCGGCAAATCCTTGAGAGGCAAAAATCCCTGCCATTCGTATTTGCCGTTGCCGGGAACGGGCAGTAGCCCCGACCAGCCTTTGCGAATCGGCGTCATTCCGGCGGCAACCCAGCCGATGTTGCCATCCACGTCGGCGTACACCAGATTTTCCGAAGGCACTTTCCAGCGTTCTAGCGCTTTCAAGAACTCTGGCCAGTTTTGCGCGCGATTCAGCGAAAGCGACGCCAGATAACCAGCCGTGCCCGGTTCGCTGCCAACCCATTTCAACGCGTAAGCTCGGCGGCGCTCTTTGTCTTCATGCACGATGGGGCCATGCGTGGTGAACTTCAGTTCGATTTCGCGCGGTTTCGCTTCGCCTTTGACTTTGATTTGTTCGCGCTCGACGCGCATCGGCTGCCATTTTCCTTGCCAGCGATATTCATTCGGATTGGCTGGATTCACTTCTTCAACGTACAAATCCTGTTGGTCAATGCCGACGATGGTGAAACCGAATCCGACGCGTTCGTTGTGACCGGCGGCAACTCCGGGCAAGGCAGGTTCGCCCGCGCCGATCACGTTCCAACCCGGACCGTTCAAATGAACCAGATAACGCAAGCTCGGCAAGGCAATCGTGCGATGCGGATCATTCGCCAGCAGAGGTTTGCCCGTTGCGCTCATCGTGCCGTCAATTACCCAGTTGTTGCTGCCGTCTTTGGAATTTGGATTTGGAGCGAAGTTGACGGCGGCTCCGGCGGCAGTGGCTCCGGCCAGAATTTTTGAATCAATGCCAGCAAGATCGAGTCCTTCGGGAATTTCCAGTTTGCGTTTCGGCTCGGTTTCCATCCATTCGTCCACGAACTCTTTGCCGAATTCACGAGCAAGTTGGGCGCGCTGAATTTCCGTCGAAGCGTTGCGCGTCATGACGTATCCGGCCATGCGCGTCAGACAGACTTCCGGCGTCCACGCTTCGGGTTCATAACCGGCAAGCTGGAATTCAATCGGCAATTTGCCAGTGGATTTGACCAGAGCAATTTGCGCGTTCACGCCGCGCACAAACGCTTCGATGATGGATTTGGCGTCGGGCGCATAAGATTCGTATTCGGCTTTCATATCGCCGCGATACCGAACCAGACGCGCGAACTTGTCGCGTTCGACGGCGCTGGGGCCAAGAATTTCCGCCAACTTTCCTTCGCCCTGACGACGCCACAAATCCATTTGCCACAACCGATCTTGCGCGGCGACGAAGCCTTGCGCGAAAAACAAATCGTCCTGTGTTTCGGCGTAAATGTGCGCGATGCCCCATTCATCGCGCAGCACGCGCACGGGTTTTTGCAAACCCGAAAGCTTCAGCGTGCCGGACGTTTGCGACAGCACGCTCTGGGCTTTGGCAGCTAAATCGCTTTTCGATTGGCTGGCGACGTGCGAACGGTCTAGCGAAGCGATGGAAAGAAAAGTCAGGGCGACAACGGCAAAGAATTTCGTTGGCTTCATGGAATCTGCTCTCCGAAAGGAAAGCCGCAGATCAACGCAAATAAACGCAGATAGAATTGATTCAATCAGCGTTTATCCGCGAAATCTGCGGCTTGAAGATAATCAAGCGCTGAGCGCCTTGCGGCAAAACTCGTAACACTTTTTCATTTCGGCGACGGTGTCCGCGCCTTTGTATTCGTATTCGATGTTGGCTGGAATCTTCCAACCGCCTTTTTGCAGCGCCAGCAACACCTCTTTGATCGGCGTGTCGCCTTCGCCGAAGACTGTGTTTTCGCCCTGATTCTTTTTGCGGTCTTTGATGTGCAGCGTGACGATGCGAGCGTGATTCTTCTTCAGGTAATCCACCGCGTCGAATCCGGCGGCGGTGAAATGGCCTATGTCCAGATTGATGCAGATGTATTCGGAATTTCCTTCCATCGCTTTGGCAAAATCATCCGGCGTGGCGAATTCGTTCGGGCGAATGTTGGAATGATTGTGCATGCCGACGCGCATCTTGTGACGTTTGGCGAATGGATCAATGCGTTTGGCGGTGGACACATTCGACGAAGCGGTAATGCACTTCGCGCCCAAAGCTCTGGCAATTTCAAAACCGCGATTGATTTCTTCGTCGGTGTAATCGTCGCGGAAACTGTAATTCAGCGCGTAGAGGTCAATACCTGCTTTTTTGAATTTTTCGCCGGTCAGCTTGAAAAAGCTCAGCGGAGTGGTCAATCGCCAGGTGCGCAGGCTCGCGCGATCCAGCCCTTTGGGTTCCAGATGCCCCGACCAGAGTTCACAACTGTTCAAGCCGACTTCGGCGTAACCTCGAATGGCTTCGTCCAGTGTGCGGTCGCGGAAACTGTAACTTTGCGCGCCGATCTGCACGCCTTTGATTTTGGAATTGGGTTTTTGCGCGGCGATGGTGTCAAACGGCAAAGCGGCGGCGGCCAGTGAACCGAACGCCAGCTTGCTCCACTCTCTGCGGGTCAAGTCAGACATGGAAATCTCCTGAGTTTGAATTTTGAACTGTTGAATAAACCTTGAATTGCGGAAAAGCGTGGCGATTGTAGACGCGCTTTTGGTGGCGGCACAAGCTCGGCAAGCGCAAGGCGGGTGTGGTAATCTTCAGCCCTCCCCAGCATCCTTTTGGGCAGTCGTGAAAGATTGAATCTGAAGTTTACAGGAGAAGAGTTATGGCGGCTTTTGATCCGACCGATACCGTGCGGATGTGTGTGTCTTGCAAAACGTGTTATGCGCCGAACCAGCAGTTTTGCCGGGATTGTCTGGTGGAACTGATTCCGGTCGAACGAATTCCATATACGATCAATTCGCGTTACCAGCTTGAACGAGTGCTGGGACGAGGCGCGACGGGCATCGTCTTTGCCGCTACCAGTTTGGAATCGGGCAAGGAAGTCGCCGTCAAAATCATTCGCGCCAGCGTCATCGCCGACCCGCGCGCGCAGGATCGTTTTCGCCGCGAAGCCCAAATCGCGCTTCAGTTCAAAAATCCGCTGGTGTCTGCCGTGCAGGATTTTGGCGTGTTGCAGGATGCCACCGGTTACGTCGTCAGCGAATACGTCAAAGGTCATTCGTTGCGCGAAGAAATGCAGCGCACAGGCAAGTTCGATGTGGCCGCCGCCATCAATCTGCTTTCGGAAATCTGTGACGCGCTGGACGCCGCGCACAAATCCGGGTTGGTTCACCGCGACCTGAAACCGGAAAGCATCATTCTGCCGTTCAAAACCGAACCGACCACAGGATCGTTGAATCCGCTTGTCATGCTGGTCGGATTCAGCTTCACCAAATTCGGCAGCGGCAAACAGTTCGTTCCGGGCACGACGGCGCGTTTGCAAGGACAAGGGCAATTGCCTTTGCGCCCGACGTATCTAAGCCCTGAACAATTCCGCGGCGAAGAAGCCGATCTGCGGTCGGACGTGTACAGTCTGGGAGTCATCGCGTATGAAATGCTGGCCGGGCAACCGCCGTTCACTGCCAAGCGCGTTGGCGATTTCGGCGTCAAGCTGCTCAACGACAAACCGCAACCGCTGCATCAGCTCAACAAAGAGGTCAACGCCATGATCGAAGCGGAAATTTTGCGCGCTCTGGAAAAAGAACCGATGGATCGCCCGCAACGCGCTTTGGAATTCAAGCGCGACCTGTCCAACGCCGCTCACTTGAGCTGAGTGAAAATTGGAATTAACGCAAAGACGCGAAGAGGCAAAGCATTTTGGACAAACTCGGACTTTTGCCTTTTGATATTTGCCTTTTGATTTTTGCTTTCCTGCTATGCACCTGCTCCGAATCGAAGCCCTCAATTTTCGCAATCTTTCCGGCGCAATCGAATTTTCTCCCGGTTTGAATGTCATTCACGGTCTGAACGCGCACGGCAAAAGCAGTTGGCTGGAAGCGGCGTATTTGTTGGCGACGACCAAATCCTTTCGCACCTCGCACCCGCGCGATGCCATCAAACATCACGAATCCGAAGCCATTTTGCGCGGTACGGTCGCACGTGGAAATCTAACTAAAGACCTGCAACTGTTGCTGACGGCGACAACCAAACAAACTTTCGTCAACGGCAAACGCGAAGCCGCAGTGCGGTATCTGGGCAATCTGGACGCCATTGCGTTCACCGCCGACGAAATGAACATCGTTCGCGGAGCGCCAGACGCCCGGCGAAAGTTTCTGGACCGCGGCGTGTTTGGCACGTTGCCGTCGTATCTGGGCACGCTCAACGAATACAACCGCGTGTTGAAACAGAAAAACGCCTTGTTGCGCGAAGCCTCCGACGCCGATGATCCGTTGCGATTCCAACCCCAAATCGAAACCTGGAACGATCAGTTGGTCGCGTTTGGAACCGAAGTCCATCAAGCGCGCATAGCTTATCTGGCCAAATTGCAAACGGCGCTCAACCCGTCTTTGTTTCAGGTTGAAGAAATCAAGATTCGGTATAAGTCCTCGCTCGAAGGCAAAGGCGATTTGAACGATTATGCCGCGCTGTTACGCGAACGGCTGAACCTGCGGCTGAAGAACGAAATCGCCATCGGATATTCGCTGGTCGGGCCGCATCGCGACGATCTGGAAATTCTTTCGGACGGGTATGAAATCGCACGGTTTGGCAGTTCGGGACAACAGCGCAGCGCCTTGCTGATTCTTGAATTAGCTCAGTTGACCGTTTATCATCAGGCGTTTGAAGAGTACCCAATTTTCCTTATTGACGACCTTGATGCCGAACTCGACCGCACGCGAATCGAAATTTTGCTCAGTTACCTGGATGGCAAAGCGCAGACCATCGTTTCGACCTCCAAGCGTTCCATCGCCGACCGTTATCGCCAGCGCGCTTCGACTTTTCTGGTTGAAGCCGGGCGTGTGATTGAAGAAGCATCCGAACAACAGAACCTATGAAAGCAAAAGAAAAGAAAAACCAAGAAGTTGACGCAGAAAACAACGGACATAACTCCGACAATTACGGCGCAGGCTCCATTACAGTGTTGGAAGGCCGCGACGCCGTCCGCAAACGTCCCGCAATGTACATCGGCTCCAACGGCGAGATGGGATTGCACCACCTGGTTTACGAAATCGTGGACAATTCGGTGGACGAAGCCCTGGCCGGATACTGCGACAAAATTGATGTCACCATTCATCTCGATAATTCCATCACCGTCGAAGACAACGGGCGCGGAATTCCCGTGGACATGCATCCGACCGAAAAACGCCCCGCCGCCGAAGTCGTCATGACCGTCTTGCACGCGGGCGGCAAATTCGATTCCAACGCGTACAAAGTGTCCGGCGGATTGCACGGTGTAGGCGCGTCTTGCGTCAACTTCCTGTCGGAATGGATGCGCATGGAAATTCGGCGCGACGGCGGCGTGTACGAAATGGAGTTCAAGCAGGGCATCAAATCCACCGATTTGAAAAAGACAGGCAAATCGTCCAGAACCGGAACCAAGATCACTTTCAAGCCCGACCTGGAAATCTTCACAACGGGAGAATACAGCTTCGACAAATTGTCCGAACGCTTGCGCGAAAAAGCCTTTCTCAACAAAGGCATCAAAATCACCATCGTTGACGAACGTTCCGACACCGAAAAGAAACACGAGTTTTATTACGAAGGCGGCATTGCCGAATTCGTCAAACACCTGAACAAGAACAAAAACACGCTGCATCCGAAGCCGATGTACTTTGAAAAAACGGCGACCGGCGAGGATGGCGACGATCTGACCGTCGAAGTGGCGATTCAATACAACGATGCCTACGACGAAAAAGTGTTCAGCTTCGCCAATAACATCAACACGGTGGACGGCGGAACGCACCTTTCGGGATTTCGTTCGGCGCTGTCCAAAGCCATCAGCCGTTACGCGACGACCAGCAATTTGCTCAAGGATTTCAAAGGCAGTTTGTCCGGCGACGACGTGCGCGAAGGCTTGATCGCTGTCATTTCCGTCAAAATTCCGCAGCCGCAGTTTGAAGGCCAGACCAAAGGCAAGCTCAATTCAGACGTGAAAGGCGCTGTAGATTCGTTCCTTTACGAACGGCTGACTTCGTATTTTGAAGAGCATCCGTCAGTGGCCAAATCCATTGTCGGCAAGGCGGTCGAAGCCGCCCGCGCCCGTGAAGCTGCTCGCAAGGCGCGCGAAATCGTCCGCAAAGGCGCGCTGAATTCCATGAATTTGCCCGGCAAGCTGGCGGATTGTTCGGAAAAAGACCCGGCGGTTTGCGAACTGTACATCGTCGAAGGTGATTCGGCAGGCGGTTCGGCCAAACAGGGACGCGACCGGCGCACGCAAGCCATCTTGCCGCTGAAAGGCAAAATCCTGAACGTCGAAAAAGCGCGTTTCGACAAGATGCTCGGCCACAACGAAATCAAGGCGTTGATTACGGCGATGGGAACCGGCATCGGCAAAGACGATTTCGACGTGAACAAGCTGCGTTACCACAAAATTATTTTGATGAGTGTTGATGCGGCAGAGCACGTGTTTGTTCGTGATGAACGCGGTGTGCGTATGGTGAAGATTGGCGATTTCATTGACGCGAAACTTGCGGATAGGACTTTGTCAGGCTCGAAGTGGGATAAACGCACCGATCATGATCTGGGCGAAGTGTTGTGTTTTGGCGTGGACAGTCACGAAGTTCGATTCCGTCCGATTCGCAGTGTCATTCGGCATCCGCTGGATGATGTCTTGTTCGAGGTGAAGACAGCATACGGACGTTCGGTGCGCGTGACAGCCAGCCACAGCGTCTTCGTGTACGAAGCAGGTGCTGTCAAATTGAAACGCGGCGATGAACTCAAGGTTGGCGATCAACTGGTTGCTCCGCGCACATTGCGCTTGCCGGAAAGCGCGCCATCAAAAATTGATTTGCTGCGAGTGTTGCAGGCTGTGCCGGAAGCCGCGAAACAAATCTGGTTGCGCGGCCAGGCGGTGGAAGATTGGCACAAAACGCGAGTTGAGCAGGAGTACGCCGACCGCTCTGAGTTTTCTGAACCCCGCGTTGAATTGCCAGTAGAAATTCGCCAGGAGTTGGCGACGTTGCGACATTCTGCCGGCATCAGCAATCAGGCGTTGTGTTCAGCGATTGGCATCCGCCAGCCGGTGACGTTTTACGGTTGGGAAAAAGGCACTTCGCGCCCGACGCTGTCACATCTAAAAAATTACGCGACGGCTGTTGGCGCGGATGTGGATGGTTTGCTGGCTCGCGTGTCGGTTGGCCCCAGCCGTTTACAAAAAGTTTGGGAAGAACAATATCGCGCGGCTCCGCGCAATCGTGTGCGCCCGTATGTTTGTCTGGCTGATCTGAGCGCGGCGGATGTGGAGTGGTTTGCGGCGCGCGAAGATTTTGAAATGACGCCGCATCATTACCGCCAAAAAGGCGTTGCCCGCTTTATTGAAATTACGCCGGCGTTGATGACCTTGCTTGGGTTTTATCTGGCCGAAGGTTCAAGTTCTGACCGCGAAGGCGTTCGGTTGACCATTGGCAAAGGCAACGTGCGGTTCCAGTCGGAGATGGCAACGGCAATGACTTCCATTTTTGGTTTGTCGCCGCAGATTTATCAATCGCCTGATCGCGCTGGCGAATTGAAACTGGTCAATCGCGTAGCGGCGCTGGCCTGGCAGCATGTTTTTGGATTTGTCGGAGCGGATTCGATAAGCAAACGTATTCCCGACTTGGTATTCAACGTTGCTGAATCGTTGCGATTGGCTTTCCTGCGCGGCTTTTTGTTGGGCGATGGCACAGTGACGGACGGGCGAATGGTGTTTTCCACTTCGTCGCGCGACGTTGCCAGCGGCTTGCAGTATTTGCTGGGATCGTTTGGCGTGGTGGCCTCGCTTTCCGAATGCGAACCTGATGGTGTCGCGCGCGAAATTCGCGGCCAGCTTTGCCAGACAAAACACACGCATTACAGCCTGACTGTCGCTGCGCGTGAAGACTTGGCGCAGTTGCGCGAGGTTTGGCGCGATCATGCCGGAGCTTCAAGTGTCGAAACAAAACTCGCCAGCCAGTGGCCTTCGGTCAATCGCCGCTTTGAAACGATTGACGGAGATTTGATGGCTTTGCCGATTGAATCAATCATCAACGTCGAAGCGACCAATGGAAACGTTTACGACTTTTCCGTTGAAGGCGATGAAAACTTCATCGCTGGAATGGGCGGCATTTGTTGTCACAACACAGACGCTGACGTGGACGGTTCACACATCCGCACGTTGCTGCTGACGTTCTTTTATCGCCAGATGCCGCAATTGCTGGAACACAAGGTCGAAACGACGAACGAAGCCGGCGAGGTCGAAACCGAGTTGCGGGGATACATCTACATCGCCCAACCGCCGCTGTACAAAGTCAAAAAAGGCAAAACCGAACGCTACATCAAAGACGAACGCGAGATGAATCGTTTTCTGATGAAAAAGGCGACGGAAGACGTGGCGGTCAAAATCAAAAAGACCGGCGAAATGATCGAAGGCAAAGACCTGACCTCGTTGCTGGAACGGCTGGTGGAATTCAACGGCTATTACCTGAAACTGGAACGGCGATTGAAAGAGCGCAAAATCGTGGATGCCGCGCTGGAAGCCTTCAGCGGCAAAAACGGTTTGCTGCAAAAAGAAGGTCGCAAGCTGCACGACGTGTTTGCCGACGAAAGCCTGCTGGGCAAGGTCGAAGCCGCCATCGCCGAAGCCGAATACAAGACCGAACTGACTTCGGACGAAGAACACGGTTTGTCGGAAATCGAAATCAAACTGGCCAACGGCTCGACGGTGTTGATTGACTGGGAATTGGCGACGCACGTCGAATTTCAACGCGCGGTGGAGTTGTACAAATCCTTTGTGCAATTGAGCCAGCCTCCGTTCGTCATCATCGAAGGCGACACGGAAACCGAAGTCGAAACCCGCGAAGACATGCTCAATCACATTTTGAGCGCGGCCAAAAAAGACCTGCACATTCAACGCTACAAAGGCCTGGGCGAAATGAACCCGGAACAGTTGTGGGAAACCACAATGGACCCGGAAAAGCGCACCTTGCTGCAAGTCAAAATTGACGACGCGGTCGAAACCGATCAGGTCTTTACCGTGTTGATGGGCGACCAGGTCGAACCTCGCCGCCGCTTCATCGAAGACAATGCGCTGGACGTGAAGAATCTGGACGTCTAAGTTGTGTGTGAAACGAGTGAGAAGCCAGAAAGGAACTCGTCGTTTCTTTCTGGCTATTGTTTTTGG